>Ga0209942_1000381_pt1 | contig 27709 bp, 24 predicted proteins | sample SalPonR1_A_D2_MG_FD_185695 | JGI IMG/M metagenome (GOLD analysis project Ga0209942, IMG submission 185695) | Salt pond soil microbial communities from South San Francisco under conditions of wetland restoration - Salt Pond MetaG R1_A_D2_MG... ...
AAATTGTTCGTAGTCGATCCCAACAGCTTCTTTCATAATTTCATTTTTACGATTCATTACAGCTTCATAACTATTATCTAACATTACTCATCATCTCCCTCAAATAAAATTTTTCTCAATTGAGTGCCTATTTCAAGTAATTCTGGTATATGTTCGCCGTATGAATGTCTATATGTTGGATTAATTTCTAATAATTTACCTGATACTAATCGTCCAGTCATTGTTTTAACTTCTACTGCATCACCAATACTAGCATCTTCTTGAATGTATCCTTTTACCCACATTTCTAAAGGTACTTTTTGTGTATCTTCAGGAACCTGTGGCGCCCGTTCATCAGCAGTAAAAACAATCGAGTGGATTTTTACCCATTGACCTTTAATAGCCTTCATAAATCATCCCCTAACCTTTTACTTTACTTAATTCGATCTCTCATATCTCCCATGATTGCTCTTGGTACTGGTAAATCTAACATAGTCTTTAAACCTGGATCAGCATTAATTACTTGAGGAATCATGTTAACACACATTGCGATTGTTCCTAAACCACCATCTACTTCTGGTTTAATTGACATGTTTACTTCTGGACTACCTTTTAAACGAATGTAATCGCCAGTATGTGTCCCTTCCATTTCTGGTTCTATTTGTTGTGGATGTTTCATATCAATTTTTACTTCGCCATCCACATACCCTTGACCTGTCATATTTACACCAGCAACATTACCAGCAGCTGCAAAGCCATAAGGTGATTTACGATCAACTGTTGTTACAATTGGCTTCATTTGTTGCTCAAACTTTTCTACTGGCCAACCAATAGCGTCACCAATCATTTGAATAGACTCAGCAAAGCCAACGTGTCCAGCTAATGTACCGTCTTCTAAACCTTTATTGAACTCATCTAATGTGATGCCTACGCCTTGCTCTTCCATTACCGCATGGCCAAATGGTGATAATGAATTTACACGTTCTGCTTCAACATGTGTTACATCAACCATACAACCAGTTAAGACAGTAACTAATAAATCCATGATTAATCCTGGATTAATACCAGTACCTAAAATCGAAACGCCATTTTCCTTAGCAATTTTATCTAACTTTTCAGCTAACTCTGGTTCTTGTGCCTGTGGATAAGCCATTTCTTCAGCTGTTGAAACAACATTTATTTTTTGTTCTAATACATATTTTAATCTCGGAAAAGCACTTGAAGTATATGAATCAGTTGCAGTTAAACAAACATCTGCTACACCTTCATAAATTACTTCTTCTACATTTTCAGTAATAATTACTGGCTTTCTGTCGCCTCTCTCTACACCTAATAAGTCATACATATCTTTACCTACACGTGTATCATGACGGTCACATACAGCAACGATGTCAACACCTTTTTTATTCACTAACATACGTGCCATTCCGCTACCCATTGCACCAAAACCCCAAATTGCTACTCTAACATTATTCATAAAAAATTGCACCTCCATAAATTATATCCTAAGTTTCTTCTCAACTATATATAATGCATAAACCATGCCAAAGATAAAAAGTTATTATAGGGGTTTTTAGGTGTCATAAAGCACTATATAGGGGATAAATAAGACAAAAAAACGTTTTCACGCAAATTTTTTTGCATCGTGTTTGCAAAAAAATTTGCATTTGTTATGACTAGAGTTAATTTCAAAGTATATTTTATACACTTTATGCATAAAGATAAGGGTAATCATAAATATTATGCGGATATTTATTCACATAATTATTACAAAACTTCAGTGCAAATTATTTTGCATAAAAAAAGCTATAACTCAGTTTAATGAGTTTATAGCTTTAAATATTGTATTTATCTAGCTTATATTGTAGTCTTTGTCTTGAAATACCAAGCTTTTTTGCTGTAAGTGTTGCATTATGCTCATTTAACTCATAAGTTGTTTTCATAATTCTTTTCTCAATATCCTCTAAATAGTTTGGTAACTGTTCATATTCACTAAAATCATTAATAAAGGTATGCTTAACCCGATCTCCTATTTTGTCATTAAAATGAGAGGGCAAATGCTCCTTTTTAATCACATGCTCATCTTCTACAAAGTTCATAGATGATTCAATAATATTTCTTAGCTCACGAATATTACCTTCCCAGTCATACTGTTTAAAAAGGTCAATCACATTTTCGCTAAGCATCCAAACATCCTTATTAAATTTTTTATTAAACTCTTGAATAAAATAATCAGATAATTCTAATAAATCATCTTTACGGTCATTAAGGTTAGGGAGTTTAATACCAACCACATTGATTCGATAATAAAGATCTTTTCTAAAGGTTTTAGAAGCTAGAAGCTCTTTAGGATCAGTATTGGTTGCTGCAATGATTCTTACATCAATCTTAATATCTTTTTGACCACCAATTCTTCGTATATAATTTTCTTGTAAAACCCTTAAGAGTTTTGCTTGCAGTTCATAACTCATAGAGTTAATCTCATCTAAAAATAGTGTCCCACCACTGGCTTGTTCAAATAGCCCTGGTCGATCCTCTGCACCGGTAAAGGAACCTTTAACAGATCCAAAAAGCAAACCTTCTAGTAATGAATCAGGAATCGCCGCACAATTTTGTGCTATAAATGGTTCGGTAGCTCTACTACTAGCACTGTGAATACTTTGAGCAAAAAGTTCTTTACCTGTCCCTGTTTCGCCGTAAATCAATACACTTGAATCCATTTGGGCTGACTTTTTTGCATATTTTAATGCTTTTAAAAACTCACTATTAGAACCAATAATATCTTCAAAGGTATAAAATCTTGTTTCTCTTTCTGATATTTTAGGATTCTTGATTAATTTTTGTTGTAAATCAATGATCTGATTCGACATATTTGATACTTCTGTAAAGTTAGAAGAAATCTCAACGGCTCCAATAAGTTTTTTACCATTATAAAGTGGAACAGTTGTATTAACTGTACTGATTTTTTCACCCTTCAAGTTAATATAGCTCTGTTTTTTCTTAATGATTTCTTTTTTAGTCTCTAAAACTGTTAATAGTGTTGAGTTTTCATTTTTCCAATTCGGATAAACTTCAAGTATATGCTTGCCTAATACTTTTTTCTTATGGATTCCTTCAATGGCTTCCATGGCATCATTATAATAAACAGTAATACCTTTAAGATCTACTACATGGATCCCTTCTCTTACATACTTTAAAATTTTTTTAAACTGTTCACTTATAACTTTTATAGTTTCACCTCCAAAGATTGAAAAAGTTCTTCAGTAATAATTTCTTTTTCTCTTAAAAGAGCAATGAATTCATTAACAATAAACTCATCAAACTGAGTCCCTCTATTTTTAATAAGCTGATTAACTGCCACCTTAGAAGATAGAGAATCTCTATAAGAACGCTCAGATGTCATAGCATCCCATGCATCTACTACAGATAGTATTCTTGAAATAAATGGTATTTCTGTTTTAGATAAACCATCTGGATAACCCAAACCATCTATTCGCTCATGGTGGTGTAGAACATACTTTGCAATATCATTTAAGGAGTCAAGCTTTGTTAAAGCTTTGTACCCAATCACTGGATGGTGTTTAATTTTTCTAAACTCTTCCGTTGTTAACTTTTCTTTCTTATTAAGAATATCCGCAGAAATCTCTATTTTACCAATATCATGAGTAATACCAGCCCAATACAAGCGATCAATATCTATCATTGGTAACTCTAATCTTAAACCTAACTCTTTAGATAAATTTGCTACTGTCACTGAATGATCATTAGTATACTCATCATGAATTTCTAACATATTTAATAATGCTTTAATCATATTCTGCTCATAATGTTTTTCAGATGTATCACTTTCTACCAATGTGATAATAATATTGATAAGTTTTGATAATGAGTTCATTAAAAATATAGAATAATCTTCAAAGACTTTATCATTTACTGAGTCAATATCAAAGGACATACTGCCTATGATTTTATTTTTATTTTTTAAGGCAATTCTGATAGATTCTTTAATTCGAGTCGTATGATTTCCAGCTTCATCAATAAACTGTAGAGATGCTTCCGTGTTCTTTATAACCAAAGACTGCTTAGAAAGTAAGTTAGAGAAATCTTCTTCAGGAATTTCTAAAGCATTGAGGTCATGAATATTGAACCCATAGGACTTTAAATATTTAACTTTTTGATCTTCAAATATATAGATAGATCCATAGTCTGCTTCCTCAATCAAATTCATTGAGAAATCAAAAATATTGATTAATAGTTTTTCAAACTCATCAGAAGTAGCTACTTCTGCACTGTAAAACAATCGGGTTAGTTGACGAATTGAATCCAACAGTTTATTTTTTTTCTCAAGCTTTTTTTCGAATTTTTTAATTTCTTCTTTGTATTTATCCTCATTCAATTCATTTTCAGTGATATCACTTGAAACACCTAGTATAAATTGTTCATTATTATAGGTAAATAGTGATTTATGGGTATGAATGATAACATCCTGGCCATTGTCCTTTGGTATAATACTATCTGTTTCAATAGAATTTTTTTCACCAATTTTTAGTAACTCATCATCATGTAAATCTTTTTCAATGACTTGACTAAACCTTTTATATCTTAGAAAAACATTATCAGTCTTACCAATAATTGATTCTTTCTCTAGATTATATAAATCTAAGAAAGTTTGGTTTATATATTTATATTCTCCAGCCATATCTTTCACAAAGATGATTTGATTCGATAAATCTAAACTCTCATAAAATAGCTCGTCAAACATTAAAGCTTGTTTTACTAATCTTTTATTTTCAGTATCTATTTTATGGTAACGTTCATTCATCAATAAATTCTTCTTAGTCATACCGTTATTTTCTTCAATTTCTTTTATAACTCTTTCTTTTCTAACTTTATAAGCAGAAAACTTCTGATCAATTCCACTAATCGTTAAGGCACAAAAAACAACTATCAATAATAAGGTTAAGGCATAATTTAAAAAATCATTTATTGGGTTCATAAAAAAAGTTAAACCTAAATAAAAGAGTACGCTAAAAACTGTGATACCTATTATACTTTTAGATATTTTCATTTTTATGCACCCACCTAATTAACGCATCAATCAACTTTGAATCAAAGCTAACATCTCTTTTTTCTTCTAACGTTTCAAAAAAACTTTCAAAGGATTGATTTCTTACATTAATAGTATAATCATAGTAATTAATTAAAGCAATGATTTGACTTGGAACTGGAATTTCATCGCCTTTGAGCCCTTTAGGATAACCAGAGCCATCATAATTTTCATGGTGACATAGAATATTCATAGCTACATTTTCCAAGCCTTTAATTTTTCCCATGACTTTATAGGCATCCGTCACATGGTCTTGATAAAACTCTTCTGCTTCAATAGGGTTATTTAATTCTTCCTTAGGTATTCCTAGAAAACCTAAATCATGCATTAAACCAGACCAATAAACTTCATTAACCTTTTCTTCATCAAACTCTAGAAATTCTGCAAAATCACTGGCATATTCTCCAACATTCTTAGAATGTCTGAATAATTTTTGACTATGAATACTCATTAATTCCATAAATGAATCTAAAATATCATCAGTAAATTTTATATTCTGTTCTTTTTGATGGACTATATTTATAATAATATTGATTAACTTTTCAATAGGTTTCGCCATCTGAATATCCTCTTTTGAAAAATATCCTGCACGATGCTCACTAATATCTAAAGCAATTGAACCAAACTCTGAATTATTTAATTGAATAGGAAAAGATAATGTTTCCTTAATTGGTAAACTAGCTTCCGCAATTGGTTTTTTGTAGTATTCTTTTGATTTACCAATAATATTTTTTGTTACAACAATCCCTTCATTATGAGTAAAACTAAAATCTTCTTTATAAATAGTAATTTGCTTTAGAAGATCAAAGTCATGGCCTTTAGCACTTAAAAATTCTACTAAACCATCATTAAATACATAAACACTACCACAATCTGCGTGGTCGATTAATGTAAACATAAAATTAAATACCTTTACTAAAAATCTGTTAATTTCAATTTTCTTGAAATCTTCAATACTACTGATGAAATCCAGTAATTGGTTGAATTTATTATTAATAAAATTTACCTCTGAATCAGTACTTTTTAATTGATCAATAGTATTTAGCAATTTTTTATTGACAGCATTTAGATCTTTTCGATCTTCTCCAATAGTCAGTACGTACTTTCGTTTATTTAAATCAAATAATTGTTTTTGAAAATAAAAATCTTGATTTTCGAAAACAATAGAATCCATTGCTGAACGTAATAATTCTTCATTTTTTTCTTTATGTAATTGCCTATCAAATTTTCTTTTCTCAGGCGGAACATAATTTTCAATTCTTTTACAAAAATACTTAGCATATTCATTAGAGTATATTAATTGATCTTTCTCATCTGTAACCATAACAATCTCTGGTAGATTATTTAAAATCGTTTCACAATAGCTGATCTCATTTTTTAATTCTTCATTGAGTATGTTCTTTAATCCAATACTCTCTTTTAAATCATTATTCTGTTTTAAAATTTGTTTTATTGTCTCTGCAGAGTTCTGTAGCCGTTGCTCTAATTTCTCATCTAAATCAGAAATATGATTGTCAATAAATTTTATTGTTAAAAAACATGAAAAAATAATGAGCAATAAAATAATTAAAGAATTTTGAAATGATGAAATTTCTATAATAATGACCTGACTTATAAGCATTTGGTAAAGTGTAACTGTTGCTAAAACAATTACTAAGAATAAGCCGATACTTTTATATTTTAATTTGTTATAATTCATTAAAATCACCCCATACAAAAAAAGAGTATATGTGTTCCATATACTCTTTATTATACCTTTTATTCAACAATAAAACAAACATCTTGATACTTTTGGTGGATTTTAACAATTGTTGGAACATAGTTATCTGAAAGGTGAAATTTTTTCTCATTTAAACTAATGCCAAAATAAGTTAATCCAAGTAATCCGAACCCTGATAGAGCTGATATTAACTCATTATTAAAGATTAATTGGCCACCAACGATACCTATGATTAATCCAAAAAATGGTAAGCCATAAGCAATTAATGCAGCTAAAAGTACGTTTTGAGTATCCATATTGATTTCAACAATATCGCCCATTTCAGCCTCTAATTGATTCAACACTCTAATTTGCATTTCACCTGAGTCATCATTCTCATTTCCACACCCTGTACAACCACTACAAGCTGTTGTACGATTCATCTCAACCATTGCAAAACCTTTCGAGCAACTAACGACTTTACCGACCCTATTCATCTGACAGCTCCATTAATTGAATGCCTAATTCTTCTAATTGACTCTTAGAGGCAATGGCTGGGGCATCTGTCAACAGTGATGTAGCATTTTGAGTTTTCGGAAAGGCAATGACCTCTCTAATGTTTTCTGAATCTGTTAAAATCATTGCTAATCGATCTAATCCATAAGCAATGCCGCCATGGGGTGGCGCGCCATACTTAAATGCTTCTAATAAGAATCCGAATTTTTCATCAGCTTCTTCATTAGTAAAACCTAGAGCATTAAACATTTTTTGCTGTAGTTCTAAAGTATTAATTCTTATACTTCCCCCACCAATTTCGAAACCATTTAGAACAATATCATAGGCATTTGCTCTTGCTTTTTCTGGAGCTGTTTCTAATAATTCTATATCTTCAAACTTTGGCGCTGTAAATGGATGATGCTTAGCAACAAATCTTTCCTCTTCATCATCATATTCGAAAACTGGAAAATCTGTAACCCATAATAAGTCATACTCACTTCTATCAATCACATCTAAATCTTCTGCTATGTGAACTCTTAATGCACCTAGTGAATCATATACAACCTTTTTCTGATCTGCAACGAATAGTAATAAGTCTCCTACTTCAGCTTTCATTGTTTCTACAATACCCTTTACTTCGTCTTCAGATAAAAACTTTTCAATTGGTGAGTTCACACCATCTTCTTTAATTTTAAACCAAGCTAAGCCCTTTGCGCCGTAATCAGCAACAAACTTTTCTAGTTTTTTAATATTGTTTCGGCTATAAGCATCCATCTGTCCTTTGATGTTGATCCCTTGAACCATACCACCTTTAGCGATAGTGCCACTGAATACTTTAAACTCAGAGTCCTTTAAAACCTCTGAAATATCCGTTAGTTCATAACCAAAACGTGTATCAGGTTTATCCGAACCAAAACGAGACATAGCCTCTTCGTAAGTGAATCGCTTAAATGGTGCTTCAATCTCTATACCTTTTGTCTCTTTAAAAACCTTTTGTAATAGTCTTTCATTAATTGATATAACCTCTTCTTGATCAACAAATGACATTTCTATATCAATTTGTGTAAACTCTGGTTGTCGGTCTTTTCTTAAGTCTTCATCTCTAAAACACTTAACAATTTGATAGTAACGGTCAAAACCTGAAACCATTAATAATTGCTTAAACAACTGAGGTGATTGTGGTAAGGCATAAAATTTACCCTTATTCACACGACTAGGTACTAAGTAATCTCTCGCCCCTTCTGGTGTAGGTTTTGTTAATACTGGTGTTTCAACATCAATAAAGCCGTTTTCTTCCATGAAATCTCTAACAGACTTAGAAATCTTATTACGCATCATCAATTTCTTAAACATCTTAGGTTTTCTTAAATCTAAGTATCTATACTTTAATCTTAAACTTTCTTTCGCTGTATCATCATCATTAATATGAATTGGTGGTACTTCAGATTTTGATAAAATTCTTAACTCATCTGCAAAAACTTCTATTTGACCTGTAGGCATCTCGTCATTAACAGAGTATCTTTCTTTAACAATACCTTTTACTGCTACAACGAACTCACCTCTTAAAATAGATGCTTTTTCAAAGGCTTCAGCAGAAACCTCTTCATCAAATACAATTTGGCATAAACCTGTACGATCTCTTAGATCTAGGAACTTAAGGCCACCAAGTTCTCTATTTTTTTGAACCCATCCCATTAAGATGACTTCTTCTTCAATGTGCTCACGTCTTAAGACACCACACATATGTGTTCTTTTAAATCCATTTAATGTATCCATTTATCTTCTCTCCTTAACTAATTTAACAATCTTTTCTAAATTGTCCATTTCAATTTCAACCTGGTTACCAGTTTTCATATTTTTAAGTGTAAACAGTTGGTTCTTTATCTCATCTGGCCCAAGAATAATTGTATATTTTGAATCCAATGAGTCCGAGTATCTAAATTGGGCTTTGAATGATCTTTCAATATGATCAATGTCCACTGAAACACCTTCATTCCTTAACTTTGTTGCATACTTCATTGCTTCATATTTTGTTTCTTTATCAAAGGTAATAATGAAAACATCGAGGGTTTCTTTTTCATCAAAAGTAAAATCTCTTGCTTCTAAAATCATTAAGAGTCTTTCAATGCCTAAACCAAAACCAACACCAGGGGTTTCTGGTCCATCGACTTGCTTAACAAGTCCGTTGTATCGACCGCCACCACAAACTGTCGCTTGAGCGCCTAAGTCAGTTGAGATAAATTCAAAGGCTGTTTTAGTATAGTAATCTAAACCTCGAACAATTTTAGGGTCAACTACATAATCACAGTTGACTGCTTGCAAACTGATCTTTAACTCTTCAAAGTGGACACTACAATCATCACATAAATGATCAATCATCATCGGTGCACCATGTATTGTTTCTTGACATGTTTCGTTTTTACAATCTAAAATTCTTAATGGATTGGTTTCATAACGTTCATTACATGTTTCACATAAATCATGTAATTTGGGCTCTAAGAATTTTTTCAGTTTTTCATGGTACGCATGTCTACACTCTGGACATCCAACACTATTGATTTTTAGTGTTAAATTATCTATGCCTAACCGTTTGAAAAACTTATCTGCTAAAGAAATAATTTCTGCATCAGTTGTAGCTGATTCAGCAGAAAAAGTTTCAATCCCAAATTGGTGAAACTGTCTCAGTCTTCCAGCTTGTGGCCGCTCATGACGAAAACATGGTGTAATATAAAATAATTTCGTTGGTTGCTTTTCAGCATATAATTTATTTTCTACAAAAGCTCTTACCACAGGGGCTGTCCCTTCTGGTTTAAGGGTTAGTCTTTTTTTAGTTTTTAACTTGTCTTCTTTATATTTAAGTAATGCATCATCGCTTAATACATTATACATTTCTTTTTGAACAATATCCGTTGTATCCCCCACACCTCTTTTAAATAATGAAGTTTTTTCAAACATAGGTGTTCGTATTTCTCCAAAGTTATACTCTCTACAAATCTGTCTAAATTGATTTTCAACAAACAACCATTTTTGTATGGTTTCTGGTAAAATATCATTTGTTCCTCTTGGTTTACGTATCATATTGCCTCCTATTCAAAAAATAAAAAAATCCTCAGTCCATTAAGGACGAGAATAAACCCGCGTTGCCACCTTAGTTGGTAAAATACCCACTCATTGCTCTATCTTTATATTAGGTGTCTTCACAATTGATTTATAACTAAGTTTACACTATCCTTAGCTCACTGATTACAAATTCAAAACTGTTACTCTTCCTATAGATTATGTACTTTTATTTAGTATAAAAGAAAAAGCAGATTTTGTCAAAAAAACCTTGTAAAATCTGCTGATTCTTATTTATAATCCCTTGACAGCTTGGTCTAAATCTTTAATAAACTGTCGAACATTTTCTTCTTTTGTTGCCCATGATGTGACAAGTCTTAAACTAGATGTATCTTTAGTTACCTTTGACCAAATATAAAACTCATAATTTTTTTGTAGTACCTTAATCACTTCATTGGGTAAAATTGGGAAAATTTGATTGGTTTGTGATTTTGTTAAAAACTCATAACCATGTTCCTCAACAGCTTCAGTTATTAATGCCGCCATAGCATTGGCATGTTTTGCTAGATCAAAATATAAGTTATCTTTAAAGAGTTCTAAAAATTGTATAGCAATGAGCCGCCCTTTAGCTAATAACCCGCCGCGCTGTTTAAGATGAAATCTGAAATTTACTTTAAAATCCTCATTATTAAGGACAATGGCCTCGCCTAGTAGTGCCCCATTCTTTGTTCCGCCAATGTAAAAAGCATCTAGATAAGTTGATAACTCAGCTAATGTTAAGTCACATCCCTTTACTGTAAGTGCTGAACCAAGTCTTGCCCCATCTAAGTATAAATAAAGATCGTTTTCTTTACAAAAATTACTTAATTTTTCTAAATCACTTTTCGTATAATGGGTACCTATTTCAGTGGAATTAGAGATAAAAACTAATTTGGGCTTAACCATGTGCTCATCTTCATGGGCTATTAATACCGGTTTAATTAATTCAGGGGTTAACTTACCATCAATTGTTTTCACAGTATTAATCTTATGGCCTGTAGCTTCGATAGCACCGGTTTCATGGACACAAATATGTCCAGTCTCAGGAGCTATAACAGACTCGTGAGGTCTCAAAATTGAACCGATTATCGTTAGATTAGCTTGGGTTCCACCTGATATAAAATGAATGTCTGCATTCTTATCCTTAAGCTTTTTTTGAATCAGTTCTTTTGCTTCCTTAGTGTACTGATCATTTCCATAACCTTTGTCTTGAACTAAATTAGTAGTATTTAACTTTTTTAAGATACTCTCATGAGCACCTTCGCTGTAATCATTTTTAAAATATATCATTATTCACCACCTATAATTCTTTCCAATGCATTAATTTTTCTATTAGCCATTTCATCAATTCGGTCTAAATAATCCTCTAAGCCTTTTGAGTTAGGAACCCGTTCAAATCTATCTGAACCAGCATATGCTACTTTAGAAACTGCTCCGGCACCAAATGCCAAGATGGTATGTCTTTCCTCAATAATTTTTATATTATAAAGTGATGCTTTACCAGGTAATGAAAACCCAACATTTTCTAGATTCCCGATAATGTTCTTCTGGCGATACATGTAGTAAGGTTCGTAGGTACCTTTGAGAATTTCTTTGGAATATTCCATTAAATCTTCTGTTACATTTACATCATCAAAGGTATACCCTTTATTATTTAGTTTTGAACCTCTTTTAATGGCCAAACTATGAACTGTTATGTTATCAGGTTTTAAAGTCCTTACTTGTTCTAATGTTTTTTGATACGTTTCTTTGGTTTGTCCTGGTAAACCTAATATTAAATCCATATTTATAGAATCAAAACCATAAGATCTTATTAACTCATACTTCTCAATAATATCTTCTGATAAATGGTCACGATTGATTCTTTTTAGAATAGTATTGTCTAATGTTTGTGGATTTAAACATATCCGATCCACATGAAAGTGTTTAAGTACCTCAAGTTTTTCTTTAGTTATTGTTTTAGGTCTTCCAGCTTCAAAGGTATACTCTTTTACTAAAGACATATCAATATTATTTTCTAAAAAACTTAACAAATCAAATATTTGTTTTTCCGTTAATATAGACGGTGTGCCACCACCAATATAAATGCTATCTATTATCAATTTCTTCTCTTTAACTTTTTCTAAAACTCTTTGAATTTCATATTTTAACTCTTTAAGGTATGGCGCCACTAAAGTTTCCTTTTTACTTAAAATATTTGATGGAAATGAACAGTAACTACATCGCGTTACACAAAAAGGTATACTTATATACAATGAAATTTTATCATTTTCAATTGGATAAATAAATTCTCTTTCTTTTTTTGCGATTTCTGTCACTAGAAAAATCTTCTCATCATCCATAAAATACTCATTTTCAAATATCCTTTTTAATGTCTCTATTGAATAATCAGCATCTAAGTATTTATGGGCAACTTTGACAGGACGCATCCCAGTTAAAATTCCCCAACCACTATGGGATTTAAATGACCTTTTTAATAGTTTATAAATATTATGTTTAACCATTCGTTTGTGATAATTCTTTATAAATAAATCTATATCACTTGTATTTACATGAACTGTTTCTTCAAAGTCAAGTAAAGTATTGTTATCATAGAGTTCACTTTTAATAACTATTTCATTTTCAAATCTATTAATGCTATTCAGAAGAAATAATCCATCTTCTCTAGGATTTTTTACAAAATTTATTTCATTAAAAAACACCAACAATAATTGCTGAATGTCATACTCAAAATCATGATTTATTAACTGTACAGTGATCATATACTTCCCTTCTAAAAGAATGGATTTTTCTTTAACTCGTTTTTAATAGTTGTCGATTGACCATGGCCAGGATAAACTTTTGTCTCCTCTGGTAAAATAAGCAATTTATTCTTGATTGATTCAATAATCTTACGTCCGTCGCCACCATATAAGTCCGTTCGACCGATAGAATTGAAGAACAATGTATCACCAGAAAATAAAGCATCTTCTACTAATATACAAGAACTACCCTTTGAATGACCAGGTGTGTGTATAAACTTCAATTCTAAACTACCTACCATTAATGTTTCACCATCTCTAAAAGTCTGGTCTGCTTCGATTTCAATTTTTTCACCCATCCGAAAAGTTAAATTTAACTGATGGTCTCTTAACATCTCAGCATCTTCCTCATGAATTAATAAAACAGCATCATAAGCTTCTTTAAGCCCTTCAACTGCTCCTATGTGATCCCCGTGACCATGGGTTAAGATGATATACTGCAAATCATATGTTTTTTCATCAATTAAATTTTTTATTTGCTCTAAATCTCCAGCAGGGTCAATAATAAAAGCTTCTTTGGACCCTTCATCAGCTACAAGGTAACAATTTGTTTGATAAGTGCCAATGGGTATTCTAATTATTTTCATAAATCACCTAAAATTCCTTTTTACTATCAACTAAAAGTGTCACAGGTCCATCGTTTTGAATGTCTACAGCCATATGTTCTTGAAAGGTTCCTGTTTCAACTGATAAATCATATGTGTCTTCTATATATTCAACAAATGCTTTATAAAGCTCTAATGCTTCTTTCGGTCGAGCGGCTTCAATAAAACTTGGCCGTCTACCTTTTCTACAATCGCCTTGTAATGTAAACTGAGAAATCACAAGAATTTCTCCTTTAGTATCAAGAAGTGACAAATTCATTTTTTCATCATCATCTTCAAAAATTCTCAAATTAATTATTTTATCTGCTAGGTATTCAATGTCCTTTATATTATCATTGGTACCAATCCCTAATAAAACATTTAAACCAGGACCAATAGAACCAACGACCTCATCGTTAACACTTACCGATGAGCTTGATACACGTTGTACAACTGCTCTCATATTGCCTCCTTAACTGGTTACTCTTTGAACATCTATTACACCATCAATGGCTTTTAACTTTTCAATTAATCGCCAAAGATGTTTTTTATTACTAATTTCAACAAGTAGTTCTATTGTTGCAACACCGGTTTTGTCCTTTCGTGCGTTTAATCCATTGATGATGAAATCATCAGAATTAATAACTGCAGTAATATTTGAAAGTAAGCCTTTTCGATCATTTCCAATGACTTTCACCCGTGCTTCATAGGAACTCTTATTAGAGTCATCCCATTCAACTTCTATGAAGCGCTCTTTAGATTTTAATAGATCCGCAAGATTTGGACAATCCACCCGATGAACAGTGATGCCTCTGCCTTGGGTTACATAGCCAATAATCTCATCTCCTGGTAAAGGGTTACAACATTTGGCAAATCTAGTCAAAGCATTATCTAAGCCTTTAACAATGACGCCTACATTATTCTGTTTACGCTTTTTACTCTTTTGCAAACGTTGTGGATCAAATTTTTCTCTTTTTTTATTCTCTTCATTCTTATATTCTTTAACTCTTGGAACGACTTGTCTTGAAAGAATACCACCATATCCTAAAGCTTCATAAAGGTCCTCTAAAGTCTCTAGACTTAGACGTTTTAAAATTGGATCAATCCATTTGTCTTTCAAGTCCTCTTTAATGGATAGATGGGCTTTTTTCATTTCACTTTCTAGAATTGCTTTTCCTTTTTCAATATTTTCATCACGACGTTCCTTCTTAAACCATCTACGGATTCTGTTTTTTGCATGGTTACTTTGCACTAAATTGATCCAATCCCTAGAAGGACCTGACCCTTTTTTAGTGATAATAGAAACAATTTCGCCTGATGATAATTCATAAGATAAAGGTACAATTTTACCATTAACTTTAGCACCAACACATTGATGCCCTACTTCTGAATGCACCTTATAAGCAAAGTCAATTGGTGTCGAACCACTGGGCAGTTCAAAAACATCCCCATTAGGGGTATATACAAAAACTTCATTGACATATAAGTCAACTTTAATTGAATCCATAAACTGTTCTGGATCTGATGTCTCATTCTGATTTTCTAAGACTTCACGAATCCAAGCGAGCTTTTTATCGATATTCTCTTGCTTTTCTCTTTTACCACCTTTATAAATCCAGTGGGCAGCAATACCGAATTCTGCGATTCTATGCATTTCTTTCGTTCGAATTTGAATTTCAAGGGTATCCCCATCTTGGGTAATAACTGTTGTATGCAAGGATTGATACAGGTTCGACTTAGGTACTGCTATATAATCTTTAAAGCGACCTGGGATTGGATTCCAAATGCTATGACAAACTCCTAAAACAGAATAACATTCACGGGTATCATTAACAATAACACGTATAGCTGTTAAGTCAAAAATTTCATCAAAATCCTTATTATAATCTTCCATTTTTTTATAAATACTATAAAAATGTTTTGCTCTACCATTTATTTCATATTCTGTATCAACTATTTCATCAACATGATCTTTTAATAAGTTAATATTTTTTTCAATAATAGCTTCTCGCTCGGATCTTTTTGCATTGACTTTGTCAACTAAATCTCTGTATTGATCCGGGTATAAAAACCTTAATGAAGTATCTTCTAACTCCCATTTAATCTGTGACATTCCTAATCGATCAGCAATGGGTGCATATATTTCGAGACATTCTAATGCTTTTTCTTTCTTCTTTGCTGGCGACATATACTCAAGGGTACGCATATTATGAAGTCTATCTGCTAACTTGATAAGTACCACTCGGATATCTTTAGCCATAGCCAAAAACATCTTTCGCAAATTCTCACCTTTTTGTTTTTCTTTTGATTCATAGTGTATAGTACCTAACTTTGTAACCCCATCTACAAGTAAACCAACAGTTGGTGAAAAAATTTCGCTAATTTCATCACGTGTATGTTTAGTATCTTCTATTACATCATGTAAAATTGAAGCAATAACCGTTTCTTCATCCATTTTCATTTCAGCCAAAATTAAAGAAACTTCAAGAGGATGTATAAAAAAATCTTCTCCAGATTTTCTTTTCTGTCCATTATGAGCTTCTTTGGCAAATTCGAAAACTTTTTTTAAGTTTTCAATATCATATTCATCATTTAATTCTATTATTCTATCTAAGTACGTTTCAAAATCTATAGTAATCACCTTCTCATAAGTTAATTACATTTATTATACACATAATTAATGAAAAAAACAAACTACTTCTTTTTAATTAAAGAATAAACATCATAACCTTCTAATTTGTCCCTACCATTTAGGAACTCAAGTTCAATTAAAAAGACTAGACCAACGACAATACCACCTAATTGCTCAACCATATTTACAACAGCTTCAACTGTACCGCCAGTTGCCAATAAATCATCTACAATTAAAATTTTCTCCCCTTTTGAAATACTATCTTTATGAATTTCTAAGGTATCTGTACCATACTCTAAATCATAAGTATAACTTAAAATTTCTGCTGGTAATTTCTTTGGTTTTCTAACAGGAATAAAACCTTTTTTAGTTGCATAAGCAAAAGGCGTTCCCATAATAAAACCTCTAGCTTCAGGTCCAACAACTTTATCAAATTCAATACCCTCTGCTAATGCAATACAAGCATCTACTGCCTCATGAAAGAGAGCTCCCTCCTTTAATAAAGTAGTAATATCCATATACTCTATACCTTCTTTAGGAAAATCCATTATACTACGAATGTGTTTATCAAATGTCATTTACATCACTTTCCCTTTCAAAATCTGCATTTTTTTAAAAACCTCATGTTCTTCAAGTTTAACTTTTTTATTCGGTTTTGGAAGCATTTTAATACTAATAGCTTGATCTTTTAACTTAAAATCTATTATTTTGATTTCTTTTAAAATTTCTATTGCCAATAATAATTTGATTTTTGATATCCCTAACAAATCATTGGCTTTGTTCAATAAAACATTAGGCACATTAACAATATTCTTATAGACCAACACTAACTCATTTTTATCAGGAATTTCTTGAAAGATAGTCTTTAGATTACTTAAGCGCTCTTCATTCAAAAAAGCAATCAGTTTATTTGTCTTCTTCCTAATAGGAATGTCATAAAAGATAATTTGATCATAATTATTAATTTTAATATCTTTTAATACTGGATTTATTAAAATATCTTTACCCGTAGATTCTTTAACTGTATTAAAATTAAAAGTCCACTTTTCATATTTATTCCCATCAATAGCATCTAAAGAATTAATTGCATTTACAAGGATCAAGGTTTTTCTACTAATGTCTTCAATGGTGTCACACTGAATTTTCACCTGTTCAAAGTTAATGTTAGTGAAATAACTTAAATTGTTTTTAATGCTTTTATACAAAGTTTTAAAATACAAGTCGTCAAAATCACTATTTCCATCTTTTACACTGGAATCTAAATGTATATCTTTCAACATTAATTGAGGCGTTGTAAGACCATTGTATTCATTGATATCTAATGTCACTAAGGTATCAATCATTTCTTTTCTATTGAGATCATCATTGAAATGTCCCATACTAAAACCGATTGCATCAATATTAAAATCATCCTTAGATAAAATTACTTTTAAATGAGATTTATCTGATCCAACTGTTTTATGATCAATTACTTTTACATCAGAATACTTAAAAAGTGGTTTCGAGTTTCCTATCCCAAAAGGTTTTAACTTATCCAAATGTTTAATCGTTTCTAATTTAATATCATCATTACTTATATCCCCTTCATATTTTAGAACAGGGATTAAAGCCTCTGGATCTATATTTTCTATTATATAATTATTCATTGCATCTCTAAAATCGGAGACATGAGCTTCTGACATTGTTAACCCAGCTGCCATTTTATGTCCACCAAAGCCAATTAGATAACCCTCATTTGCTTTTAGTGTTTCATGAATATTAAAGGCACCGACACTTCTTGCTGAGCCCTTAACAAAATCTTCTTCTTTAGATAAAACTATTGCTGGTTTACCATATGTTTCAGTAATTCTTGATGCAACAATACCAATAACACCAGAATGCCAATTTTCACCATAAACAATAATGATTTTTTCCTTGCTCAGATCTATATTTTCTTCGATATATTTTTTTGATTTAATAAAAATTGCTTTTTCAATTAACTTTCTTTGTTCATTTAATCCTTTTAATGTGGTAGCAATCTCTTTTACCTTTTCTTCATCATCACTTGTTAAAAGTTCAACCCCTAATTCAGGATTACCTAATCGGCCAGCTGCATTAATCTGTGGTGCTAATCGATAGCCGATAATTCCTGAAGTAATTTCTTTTTGACTTAACTCAGAAGTTTCAACTAATGCTTTTAAACCAATATTTTCCGTATAATTTAGTGTTTTAATTCCTAACTTTGTAATCACTCTATTTTCATTATTTAATGGTACAATATCAGCCACTGTTCCAAAGGCAGCAATATCAATATATTTCTTATATATATTTTTAAAGTGATCTCCAGATAAGCCCTGTACTAGTTTTAAGGCAATACCACAACCAGCTAACATATCAAAGGGATAAGGATCTTCTGAAACTTTCGGATTAAGTATGCTAAATGCATTCGGTAAAGTATCCCCACACTTATGGTGATCTGTAATAATAATATCCATATTTAGGCTATTACAATAATCTACTTGCTCCTGTGCTGTAATCCCACAATCTACAGTAATTATTAAATTGCCCTGATGATTAAATATTTTATCAATACCATCCTTACTCAGACCATACCCTTCCTTTTGTCTATTGGGTATATAGTACTCAACTGGGTAATCAATGGATTTAAAATAATTATAAAGTATTGATATAGACGTAATACCATCTACATCATAATCACCAAAAATCCAAATTTTTTCTTTATTTTCAATAGCTTTTCTTATTCTATTAACAGTTTTCTCCATGTCTTTGAATAGGAAAGGATCATTTAAGTGATTAATCCTTGGATTTAAAAATTCAGTGATTTCATCTTTAGATTCATACCCACGACTCACAAGAATTCTAGATGTTAAAAAAGGAATGTCTAATTCTTTCGATAATTTGTGGCATATTGTAAGATCGGAATTAAATTTATTCGTCCATTTTCTTTTTAACATCTTTTCGCCTACTCTCTCATTGATTTATTTTCAGTTGGTGTTTCATCGGCTATTTCAAAATTATCTGTTACTTCTTCTTTTTCCTTTGCTTCAAGAGCTACTTTCAGTTCGTCTATTTCTTTTTGTAACATTTGCTTTTCTTTGATCTCTGCTTTCAATTCTCTAGAACGCTTAAAAGCTTTAATGACATTTAATAAGTACATAATTGCTGCGCCAAAAACAGCTGACATCAGTATAACAATCGCTAAAGACATTTCTGGTCTTATCACTAAAAGATTAACAGGTACAACTGTCGAGTTCAGTCCAGCAAAAACCGCGATAAAAATAGCAAATATCATAGAAATAATGACTGTCAATTGCATAAAATCACTCCTTTTATTTTATAATTGTAATATATCCATTATATGATAATTAACCTTAAAAATCAAAAAAAGCTGAGACATTTCTATCTCAACTTTTTAGTTATTTTATTAACATTAATTAACCTTTATTTGTTTTAAGTATTGCCCACACTGGTGAAGCAATAAAGATAGATGAGTAAGTTCCAGCTAAAACACCAGCTAATAGTGGTGTCGCGAACTCTCTTACTGCAGGTGTACCATATACAAATAAACTTCCAATAACAATTAAAGTCGTTAAAGAAGTAAAGATTGATCTTAAAATTGTTTGATCGATACTAATAGAAGCAATTTCAAAACTATCTTTTCTTTTCATTCGCTTAACGTTTTCTCTTATACGATCAAACACTACAATGGTATCATTGATTGAATAACCAACAATAGTTAAAATAGCCGCAATGAAAGAAGAGTTCATTGGTATACTGAAAATAGAGTAAACAGCTAATAAAATAAGTACATCGTGAATCAATGCGATGATAGCTGATAAACCAAATAATACTTCGAATCTAAAGGTAATATAAGCAAGCATACCAATGGCAGCTAGTAACATAGCAACCAATGCTTTTTCTTGAATCTCATCACCAACGGAAGGACTAAATTGACTTGCGCCTAAGAATACCCCTTCAAACTTATTCTCCATTTTTTCACTAATTTCTAAACGAATATCATTAGATAAAGACTTTTTAGTTCGAATAATAACTTCATGGTTGCCTTCTCCAGCATGAATTACTTCTTCATCTAAGTCGAAACTATCTAACTCAGTCTTAACTTCATCTAATGGTACCTCTTTACCAAGATCAAATTGTATCATTGTACCACCAGTAAAATCTATTCCTAAGTTTACGCCATTAACGATAGCAAATACCAAACCAAGGGTAATTACTAATACTGATATAATAAACCATTTTTTATAATTATGTGCAATATTCATTTTAATCCCCCTTACCCTCGATATAATTTCTTACTATGGAATGCATCAATTGCTAGACCATTAATTAACATAGCTTTTGTAATAACAATAGCTGTAAACATACTTACGATAATACCAATCATTAATGTTACAGCAAAACCTTTTATTGGACCTTGTCCAAAGTTAAATAATACAATACCAGCGATTAATGTAGTTACATTCGCATCTACAATTGTTCGCATAGCACGTTTAAATGCAAAGTTCAATGAAGAACGTACTGTTTTACCATTTTTAAGTTCTTCTTTTAATCTTTCAAAAATAATAACATTAGCATCTACTGCCATACCTATTGACAAAATTAAACCTGCAATACCTGGTAATGTTAAAGTCGCACCAAATGCAGACATAATTACTAAAATCAAAGACGCATAGAATACTAAGGAAATACTTGCTATAAAACCAGGTAGTTTATAATACCCTACTAAGAATAATACAATAAGTGCTAATCCTACTATTGCAGCTGATACACTTTTATTCATCGCGTCTAATCCTAATGTTGGTCCTATGATATCTGTTTGAACTTCTATCATTTCAACTGGTAACGCACCACCACGAATTAAAGAAGATAAATTTGAAGCTTCTTCAAGGGTGAATCTACCAGAGATAATCGCTTTTCCATCAGGAATTGCTGAACTTGCTTGAGGTGCAGAAATTACTTTGCCATCTAAAACGATAGCGATTTGTCCACCAGCCTTAGTTGCTTCAAAGAAAGCCTCTGTACCTGAATCATTTAGTTCAAGTCCTACAGCTGGCTTACCATACTCATCTTGTGTTACATTAGAATCCTTCACATCATTTCCTGTTAAGACATCTTCGTAGTCAAAATCTTCCTTTGTCATATCAGGTAATACAAAATTTTCATCTACAGATCTTAAAAACTCTAACTGAGCCGTCTGTCCAATAATATCAAGGGCTTCTTGAGTATTCTCTACACCAGGTAATTCAATTCGAATACGGTCTTCTCCTTGAATTGTTATATTTGGTTCTGTTAATCCAAACTCATCAATTCTGTTACTCATAACACTCTTTGCTTGGTTCATTGTTCTTAATAACTCAGTACCTGTTTGCTCTGTTTGAGCTTCGTAAACAACTACTACCCCACCTTCAATATCTAATCCTAATTTTACAGAATCAGAAATAGACTCAATTGTATAATTACCTATATTTAAACCATTAAATGTAACAAATGCTGTTACAGCAATAGTTAAAATTATAAGAAAGAATACTAATTTATTATTCCTACGCTTCATTTGCATCTCCTCCTACTAAATAATCCTCTGCTAGTTCTTTGTAATGAATTGACGAATCATATATTTTTTTTATTTCTTCTTTCGTTATATTTCTAATTATTTTTGCAGGGCTGCCAAATACCATTGAATTACTTGGAATCTCTTTCCCAGGTGGTATTAATGTACCAGCGCCAATAATTACGTTCTCATGAATAATAACATTTGGTAAAATAATTGAACCCATACCAATTAATACATTATTCTTAATCTCACATGAATGTATAACTGCTGAATGACCAATGGTTACATGGTCACCAATAATTGTTGGTATATCAGTATCAGCATGAATTACACTTTGGTCTTGAACATTTGTATATTCCCCAATTTTTATAGTATCAACATCGCCTCTTAATACTGCTCCATACCAAATACTTGAATTTTCTTTTACACTTATTTTACCTATTAAATCAGCTGACTCAGCAACAAATACTGATTTGTGAATTTTTGGAGCAACGCCTTTATAATCCCTAATCATCTGTTACCTCCAGTGCTAGCCTTCCTTTAATATATATTGCATTTTCTATTCGTTTACGTTGCATTTGACATTCTAGATTATAAGGTTTGTTGAGATCTCCATTCATGTTATAGGCATTCGCATGACAACCGCCACTACAATAGTATTTTGCCCAACAATCAGAACAACCCTCTTTTGTTAAAATAGTTGATTTTTCAAAGGGTTCTATTACTGAAGGTTTTGTAATACCTTCAAACACATTACCCATAACAAACTCTTCTTTCTCAACAAATTGGTGGCAAGGATAAATGTCTCCTTTAGGTGTTACAGCAATATATTCAAGTCCTGCACCACACCCTCTAACCTTCTTTAAAAAACATGGACTATTATCCATATCTATATTAAAATGAAAAAAGTTAAAAAGATTATCTTTATTCTTTAATTTTCGATTAATATACTCTTCCGCAATTAGATCATACTCATAAAAAATCTTCTCTAAATCCTCTGCTACTAAAGCGTAGTCATTTGATGGGTCCGTTACTACTGGCTCTACAGATAGACTTTCATAACCTAAATCAGCTAAGTGGAAAATGTCTTGTGAGAAATCTAAATTAAATTTAGTAAAGGTACCTCTTACATAGTAAAGTCCCTCTCTCGACTGAATAAGTTCATCATATTTAGGTATTATCTTGTCATAAGTTCCACTGCCATCACTGAAGACTCTTAACTCATCATTTACTTCTGGCCTACCATCAATACTTAACACAACATTATCCATGTGTTCATTTAAAAAAGCATTAATTTCTTCATTTAGTAATAATCCATTAGTTGTTATGGTAAAACGAAAGTTTTTATTGTATTCTTTTTCAATACTTCTACCGTAATGTACCAATTCTTTTACGACTTCAAAATTTAAAAGTGGTTCGCCACCAAAAAAATCGACTTCTAGATTATAATGATTACCTGAATTTTTAGCTAAGTATAGTAGTGATTTTTTACCCACTTCTAAAGACATAATACTTCTTAAACGTTTAAAATCACCTTGAGAAGCAAAACAATACTTACATCGAATATTGCAATCATGGGCAACATGTAAACACATTGCTTTAATCACTGGTTCATTATAAACGTTAAAAGCATCACTTGAATAATTTTTTGTAAATAATTGCTCTTGGTTAATTAAAAAATCAACTTCCTGAACTGCTTCATCTATAACTTCTCTCGAGTATTTATTTGATAAATCATTAATACCATCATCTTTATTCTCTGGATAAAAATCTAGCAAATCAAAAACAACATCATCGACAATATGTATTGAATCGCTGTTAACATCTAATACTATATTTAATCCATTTTTTTTATACTTATGAATCATTGTGTTCCTTTCTGATTAACGTTAAAAAAAGCAGCATATGCTGCTCATTAATTTTGCTCACATCCTTGGTTACCAACAGTACAAGATGTTTTACAAGCTGATTGACAAGATGTTTGACATTCGCCACATCCACTTGTGGAGCTTATTTTATGATTAGATCCAACTTTAATAGTCTTCACATGTTTCATAATAACCATCCTCCTTAAAAAATACTATTTTATTATAACATATTTGGGTATTCGAAAAAAGAATTTTTACTTTTCAAACTTTTGACGAATAGACCAACGTTTAACGATTAACTTGTCCTGATTAGGTTTTGTTTCAATTACTAAGTTATCGCCCTCTACGTTAACTACTTGTGCAATAATACCACCAATAGTTATAATATCATCACCTTTTTTAATGTTACTTCTCATTTCTTCAATTTCTTTTTTTTGTTTATTTTGCGGTCTTATAAAGAAAAAATAGAACATTCCTATAATACCACCGTAAATAGCAAAAGTTGCAAATGCTTGCATATGATCCCCCTTTTATCTAATTATTGTCATTTAACATTATACATTTTTTTATTCAATATATCCATACTTTTTATAAAATTCTTCCTTATAATCTAGTAAACGATCTTCCTTAATTGCTTCACGAATATTTTCAGACAGTCTCAGAAGAAAATTTAAGTTATGGATAGTTACCAATCGAGAAGCTAGAATCTCATTTTCTTTTACTAAATGTCTAACATAAGCCCGTGTATAGTTTTTACATGCGTAACAGTCACAAGCCTCATCTATTGGTTTAAAATCTTCTTTAAACTGAGCATTTTTCAAATTTATTCTTCCAGTGCTAGTCATAGCCGTACCATTTCTTGCAATACGCGTTGGGTAAACACAATCAAACATATCTATACCATTAATAGCTGCTTCAAAAATATAATCTGGTGTACCGATACCCATTAAGTACCTAGGTTTATCTTTTGGTAACATAGGAGCAGTATATTCTAGAACTTCTATCATAAGGTCCTTTGGTTCCCCTACACTTAAACCACCAATGGCGTATCCTGGAAAATCTAGTTCAATCAATTCTTTTGCACTTTGTTCTCTTAAATCTCTGAACATACCCCCTTGAACAATACCAAAGAGTCCTTGAGTATCTGGATTCTTATGGGCATCTTTACATCTTTTAGCCCAACGTGTAGTCATTTCTAAAGACTTTCTTACATATTCTTTTTCTGCTGGATAAGGTGGACATTCATCAAAAGCCATGATAATATCCGCCCCTAGTGCATTTTGAACTTCTATTGACTTTTCAGGTGTAAAAAAGTGTTTTGACCCATCAATAAATGATCTGAATTCAACGCCTTCTTCAGAAATATCTCTTAAATCATCTAATGAGAAAACTTGAAAACCGCCACTATCTGTTAAAATTGGCCCATCCCAGTGCATAAATTCATGTAAGCCACCAGCTTTTTCTATTAACTCATGACCTGGTCGTAAATATAGATGTAACGTATTACTTAAGATGATTTGTGTCTCAATTTCTTTTAACTCTTCTGGTGTCATTGTTTTTACTGTCGCCTTTGTTCCAACAGGCATAAAAATAGGTGTTTCGACTTCACCGTGAGGTGTATGTAAAATACCAAGCCTTGCACCACTTTGTTTACATTCTTTTATTAGTTCATAACTTATTGGCATTGTTTCCTCCATATCATTTTATTAACATCGCATCGCCAAAAGAAAAGAATCGATATTCTAAATCAACAGCCTTTTCATAAGCGTTTAAAACATTTTCCCTTGTTGATAGTGCACTTACTAACATAATCAATGTTGACTCTGGTAAGTGAAAGTTAGTAATTAAACCATCAATAACCTTTAATTCTTTTCCAGGATATATAAAAATATCCGTTTCACCATAGTCAGCAATAACTTTTCCGTTTTTATGATAAACAGACTCTAAAGTTCTTGTTGAAGTTGTTCCTACAGCGATGACTCTTTTTCCGTTTTTCTTCGTTTTATTAATTAAGTCTGCTGTCTTTTGGTCTAACTCGTAATATTCTGAGTGCATGTTGTGGTCTAAAATATTATCCACTTCTACAGGTCTAAAGGTACCTAAACCAACGTGCAAAGTAACATAACCTATGTTAATGCCTCTTTTTTCTAAATCCTTTAAGAATGCTTCTGTAAAATGTAAGCCTGCCGTTGGCGCTGCTGCTGACCCTTCAGTTTTAGAATAGACCGTTTGGTAGCGTTCCTGATCTTCTAATGTTTCAGTAATATAAGGTGGTAATGGCATGGTCCCAATTTTTTCTAACACATTAAAAAATAATCCTTCATAATTAAAAAACTTAATTACTCGAATGCCTTGTTCGCCATAGCCTACTATTTCTCCTCTTAACAAGCCTTCACCAAAGGTGAATTTTGCTCCTATTTTAGCACGCCTACCCGGCTTTACAAGTGTTTCCCAAGTGTCTTTTTCTTTTTCTTCTAGTAACAAAAATTCAACATTAGCTCCTGTATCTTTAACACCATAAATTCTTGCTGGAATCACTCGACTGTTGTTTAAAATTAATGTATCCCCTTCATCTAAATAATCTGATAAATTTTTAAACTTATCATCCTTTGCTTCACCCGTTTCTCGATTGAGAACCATCATTCTAGAAGCTGTACGATCTTCTAAAGGCACTTGAGCAATTAATCGGTCTGGCAAATCAAAATAAAAATCTTTCTTGTTCATTTTACTATCTCCTATCTAAATATGTTCCTGAGTAATAGTGTAACAGAATATCTTCATAAGTATGTCCACGTTCAGCCATTACTTTTGCTCCCCATTGGCTCATTCCAATGCCATGGCCAAAGCCTTTTCCTTTAAATGTAATATTACTTATTCTGGTTTCAATACTTTTTATAGATTCCCCATTATAAATATCATAAGCATTATAATTAGAAAGATCTTTTATCCCAGAAGCAGTAATGATTTTTTGTGAAGTGATGCCATCTGAATAATATTTTTTACTATTAACAATACGAACTTCATTTCCCTTTTTCACGTCAAACCACATACTTTTGATATCAAAATAACCAAATATTTTACGTGTATCTCCCTTTTCTAAAACCACATCATCTTTTGTTCCTTTAAAAAGCAACTCTAATACTCGATTGTTCTCCGATATAGATACTGGTATAACATCGTAGATGCGACCAACATCATACCCTGCATTGTTGAGTTGTAAACTTATTTGAGAAAGTGTATAAGTTTTTTCCCATGAAGAATTCTTTACATTTTCAGAATACTCATCAGATATACCTTTTAAATATGGTATTTCAGACTGCCAAACATTTTCAACACTCTCTGTTTGACCACCACTATTGGAATGGTAATAAGTAGCTGCAACAATATCATTGTATTTAAGTAATAATCCCTTAGTCTCATCAACGGCTTGATTACTTCTTATATTTTCCGCTTCAACACCACCATAGACTTGTGAGTTGATATCATCTGTTAAATCAAAGCCTAAAGTCTCATAGTCACCTAAATGCATAACAGCAAAATTTCTAGCAGCTATGGCTTGAGCTTTTAAAGCTTCTAAGCTCCACTCAACTGGCATTTCTTTTGGTACAACACCATAAAGATATTCTTCAAGATCTATATGATTTATTACTGTTAAGTCACTTGATTGAAATCTTTTTACGCGAATAGCACCTCTATAAGATTTGCTATCATAGTTAATTATGTGCCCGGTAAAAAAATCTATATTATTTGTTGAATTAAAACTAAAAACTATTTGACTATTACAATCAACTAAAACATTAAACCCATTTGGATAAACATAACTCACACCATCGAGTTTTCCCTTGGCATTCATCATCTCTGATTCATTAGAAA
>Ga0209942_1000385_pt1 | contig 27477 bp, 26 predicted proteins | sample SalPonR1_A_D2_MG_FD_185695 | JGI IMG/M metagenome (GOLD analysis project Ga0209942, IMG submission 185695) | Salt pond soil microbial communities from South San Francisco under conditions of wetland restoration - Salt Pond MetaG R1_A_D2_MG... ...
CGGCCCTTCAGGAGGCTGTCTTACCGAGGAACATCTTGACCTTCCTGTCAGTTATGAATCTCTGGCCGAGGTCGGGGCTATTATGGGCTCAGGCGGACTTGTGGTAATGGATGAGGACAACTGCATGGTAGATGTCGCTAAGTTCTTCCTCGAGTTCACACAGAGGGAATCCTGCGGAAAATGCACTCCCTGCAGGGAAGGTACCAAGAAAATGCTGGATCTTCTGACAAAGATGACAGAGGGAAAGGCAAAAGAAGGAGACATAGACAAACTTGAGTACCTGGCAAAGATGGTACAGGAAACATCGCTCTGTGGACTTGGACAGACTGCTCCAAATCCTGTACTTACAACGATAAGGTACTTCAGGGATGAATACGAGGCCCACGTCACAAGAAAACAGTGCCCCTCAGGTGCATGTACGGCCCTTGCAAGCTATGTAATAGATCCCGGGAAATGCATCGGCTGCACCAAGTGTTCAAGGGTATGCCCTGTAGGAGCTATTTCAGGAGAGGTCAAAAAGCCCCACGTAATTGACCAGAACGTCTGCATCAAGTGCGGCAGCTGCGAGGAAACCTGTCCCGTACAGGCCATTTCTCACAGTTAAAAAGGAGGTAATGACAGGCATGGAAAATATTGAGCTTACAATCAACGGGAAAAGGATCTCTGCCATCCGGGATATGACCATTCTGCAGGCCGCACAGGCTAACGATATCCATATTCCCACATTATGCGACCACCCGGCTCTGGAATCAGTGGGAGCCTGCAGGGTATGCCTTGTAGAGATCGAGGGAAGCAAAAAACTTCTGCCTTCCTGCACCACACCGGTCGCTCCCGACATGGTAGTTTATACTCACTCCAAAAGAGCGCTGGAGGCAAGAAAAGCTGTAGTGGAACTCATCCTTGTGAGACACCCTCTGGACTGTTTCTCCTGTCCGATGAACGGTAACTGCGAACTCCAGGATGTTGCATATGAACTCGGGATAGAGGAATCAGGCTACATGGATGAAGGAGATACCAACACGCAGTACGCCCTGGAAGATGCCAATCCTTTCTACGTAAGGGACATGAACAAATGCATTCTCTGCGGCAGATGCATAAGAGCCTGCGACAGCCTTGCCCAGTATCATGCTATTGATTTCCAGGACAGGGGTATCAAGACAATGGTAAAAACCCCTCCCGGAGTGGACCTTGAACATTCTGACTGCACCTTCTGCGGACAATGCGTACAGCTATGTCCTGTTGGAGCTATATATGAGAAGACCGCAAAAGGGAAGGGCCGTCCCTGGGAAATGAAAAAGGTCAAGACCATCTGTTCCTACTGCGGAGTCGGATGCGAACTCGAGATACATGTCAACACCAAAACAGGCAGGATAGCAAACGTAAAAACCGATTATACAAGCAAGACCTCGCTGAACGAGGGACGCTGCTGTGTAAAGGGAAGATTTGCATGGGAATTCGTTCACAGCGAAGACAGGCTGACGAAACCCCTGATAAAGAAGGACGGAACATTTTACGAAGCTTCATGGGATGAAGCCCTGGAACTGATCTCGGACAAACTGAAAAGCACAAAGGAAGAATACGGTCCGGACGCTACTGGTTTCTTCTCCTCCGCCCGCTGCACCAACGAGGAGAACTACCTCATACAGAGACTTGCAAGGGAGGTCATAGGCACAAATAACGTTGATCACTGTGCCCATTTGTGACACAGCGCTACTGTAAAAGGTCTCGTTGAGACCTTCGGAAGCGGCGCAATGACCAATGATTACAAATCAATAAAGGAAGCTGACGTCCTTTTTGTAATTGGCTCGAACACTACTGAAACCCATCCTGTGATAGGTTCCTGGTTCAAGGAACAGGCAAGAAAAGGCACAAAACTGATCGTCTGCGATCCACGCAAGATCGAACTGGCTGAACGGGCAGACCTGCACATACGCCAGAAAAGCGGAACTGACGTGGCACTTATCAACGGGATCATGCACATAATCATCAGGGACCAGCTCTATGATGAAAGTTTTGTAAACGAACGCACAGAAAACTTTGAAGCACTGAAGGAAACCGTAAGTACTTACACACCTGAAGAGGTTTCCGGAATTACGGGAGTTCCTGCAGAACTCATCGAGGAAGCTGCAAAAGCCTATGCTAATGGAACGAATTCCGCAATCTATTACACAATGGGAATAACCCAGCACACTTCTGGTACTAACAACGTAAGGACACTGGCTAACCTGGCTATGCTTTGCGGTATGATCGGACGTCCAGGTACAGGTGTCAATCCCCTTCGTGGACAGAACAATGTCCAGGGAGCCTGTGACATGGGCTGTCTGCCTAACGTTGTAACTGGATACCAGAAAGTGGGAGACGCAGCAGTCAGGGAAAAGATGAAAGGACTCTGGAACAATGCAGAGATCCCGGCTGAGACGGGTCTGACTGTAATGAAAATGATGCAGGCAGCAGGAAAAGGAGATATTAAAGCTCTTTACATTGTGGGAGAGAATCCAATGGTTTCCGATCCTGATACAACCCATGTGAGACATTGCCTTGAAAACCTTGATCTTCTTGTTGTCCAGGATATTTTCCTGACAGAAACCGCCCAACTCGCAGATGTAGTACTTCCGGCAGCATGCTGGGCTGAAAAGGACGGAACATTTACCAACACTACAAGGACTGTACAGAGGATCCGCAAAGCCGTCGAAGCACCAGGGGAAGCACGTGCAGACTGGGAAATCATCACTGACCTGGCTTGTAGACTTGGCGCGAAATGGAACTTTGCAAATGCTTCCGAAATAATTGACTCGATAGCAGAATGCACTCCAAGTTATGGCGGAATAAATTTCGAGCGCCTGGACAAGGGACCCCTTTCCTGGCCCTGTCCTCAAACAGACCATCCGGGAACGCCGATTCTCCACACAGCCAGATTTGCCAGACCTAACGGAAAAGGTCATTTCACTCCATGCGAATGGAAGGCTCCCCATGAATGGCCAGATGAAAACTATCCTTTCCTGGCCACGACAGGCAGACTGCTCTATCATTATCATACAGGTTCAATGTCGAGACGCAGCGCTCCTGCCGAGTTCATAAAGGAGCTCTTTATACAGGTCAACCCGGCAGACGCAGAAAAGATGGATATACAGGAAGGAGAAATGCTGAAGGTCACATCCCGAAGAGGAAGTGTTGAAGGAAGAGCCCAGATCACTGACAGGGTTCCCCCGGAAATGGTCTTCCTGCCTTTCCACTTCGGTGAAGCCTCAGCTAATATCCTTACTGCAGCCGAGATCGATCCCGATTCAGAGACGCCGGGATACAAGATCAGCGCAGTCAAGGTGGAAAAGACAGGAAAAGAGAGTTACGGGAAGATCTCTTCATCGTACAACGTGGTAAAGACACCCGTATAAGGCAAATAATCAAGGCACTGCATGCAGTTGGCAGATCTTAATACATTTTAATTCCCTGTATCCGGGAAAATTTCTCCGGATACAGGGAAAACCAAACACAATTCAGGAGGTAATATTCAATGAGCATAAAGTCACCAGCAGAACTGGCAAGGGCTGCATGTGCAGCGTCACAGGCAAAGAGCAAATGGACAATACCGCAGATGCTTATCCTGGGAATGCTTGCAGGAGCTTATATAGCTTTTGCAGGATTTCTCTGCACCGTAGTAACACAGGACCTTGCCAAGTTCATGGGCGTAGGGTTTGCAAAATTCATGGGCGGCGCAGTCTTCTCAGTTGGACTAATGATGGTTGTTATAGCAGGTTCCGAACTTTTTACCGGAAACTGCATGATGCCACTGGGTTACTTTGCAGGCTGTACTCCCCTCAAAGGAATAGTGAGGAACTGGTTCTGGGTCTATATAGCCAATCTAATTGGCTCTGTGCTTATCGCTTTTTTCATTTATCAAAGCGGCCTCTGGGACGGCCCAGTTGGAGTTAACGCACTCAAGATAGCCGCCGGCAAGATGAACCTGCCCATGGGACAGGCATTCTTCCGAGGTATACTCTGTAACTGGATCGTTGTACTTGCAGTATGGATGACCATGGCTGCCAGTGACGTTATCGGCAAGATCTTTGCATGCTTCTTCCCCATCATGCTGTTTGTTGCCTCAGGATTCGAACATAGCGTAGCAAATATGTACTTCATGGCCATGGGAATGTTCGTCCGGGGCAGCGAGGCGGTAGTTTCCGCTGCAAATATTGCTCCCGAGACCCTCAATGCAGTCAGTGTTGGTGGATACCTCCACAACCTTATACCAGTCACCATAGGAAATATGGTAGGAGGAATTCTCTTTGTCGCGGGAATGTACTACCTGGTATACAAGGGGAAACTGGAGACCCTTGACTAATAAAGGACCATCTTTTAGCGAAACGATCAATGGCAGAAGAGAGATCTTCCCCTCTTCTGCCATTATTCTGGGCGGCGGTAAAGGGAGAAGAATGGGCGGTAACAAGATATACCTTGCCCTTGACGGATCTCTTGTCGTGGAAACTGTAATAAAGCGTCTGTCCGGAAGCTTTAAAAAAATTATAATTGCTGCCGGACAGAATGATGTGTCTTCTCTCGAAACGATTCTTGGTCCTTTAAGACAGGGTACAGATATCAGGGTAATATCTGACAAAAATCCTGGCAGAGGACCTCTTGAAGGTATCGCTTCAGCCCTTGAGTTACTTGATGACAAATGGGCCTTTGTAACTGGATGTGACATGCCCTGCATCAAAGATGCGGTGATCAGGAAGATGTGGAACGAACAAAATAAGAATAGTTCTGTAGTTTGTGCAAAAATAAACGGTTTTGTAGAACCACTCCACGCTTTCTACCACATCTCATGCATCGAAGCTGCAAGAAAAAGACTTTCCTCTGGAGAAAGAAAGCTGAAATCCTTTTACGAAGATGTCAGGGTTTCAGTTATCGAAGAAAGATCTCTTAAGTTACTTCCGGGATACAAAAGTTCTTTCAAAAGCATGAATACACCAGAAGATATAAGGTCCATTACAGATTTCTGTTCTTTATGATCCCTGTGCGGAACTCTCTATTCTTTCAGGAAAAGAATAGACATTCATGCGCCCCTCCCTTGCAAAGCCAACCAGGGTTATTCCCTGTCTGATAGCTGTTTCTACTCCTGAAGCTGTTGCCGCAGAAACGCTTACAAGCATGGGGATACCGGCTCCGGCTGCTTTTTGAACCATATCTGATGGAAGTCTTCCTGACACAGCGAGAAAGCAGTTTACCATCTTTAACCCCTGCATCAAGGCCCATCCTACAGCCTTGTCCATTGTATTGTGACGCCCGATATCCTCGACCGTAAACAGTACCTCTCCACTGCTGGATATCAGGGTTGCAACATGTGCATTTCCGGTCCTTTTATAAACATCGGCTTCCCGCAGTCGCTGAACTGAAGAAAAGATCACCCCTGCATCTACTTTCCACTGAACCGGCAAAAAGTTACACTTTTCCTGTGAAGGATCTCTCGGGTGCTTTAAAACGGCGGAGCCCGTATTTATGTGCCTGTTGTCAGGGGACGAGCCATGCCTGGAAACTGCTCTGCTTACGACTACCCTGCGACCTGTGAGCTGAAGATCTTCAACATCTTCCATAGAATTGATCATCTTGCGACATGCGAGATAACCAAGTGCCCAGATCTTTTCATTGCCACATGAAAGGATGACAGAAGCTTCTCTGTTTCCATCAACTTCAAGTTCAACAGAATTTTCTTCCAGCAGCTCATCTTTTATGTTTTCAGCTTTCCCTGAACTGTATAACCTCAGGATATCCATTTTCTTGATGTAATTTTCCAATTCTCAACCTCCTTTATAGGCCTGGAAAGATTTACACTTATACCAGAAGCTTTAAAAACTATTATATAATTCAAAAAATACTGAATACCGCAGCCACCCATGAATATTCGATCAATTTAAGAATGACCGCAATAATATAATGCAAATATGGATCTTGTATAATATATTCAGGTTGAGAATATAACTGCCGCATGATAGTATTTCCAGAAGTATAAAAATCCGTTATAAAGAAATACACAATCCTGACAGGAGTCATCTTTCCTTACAGAATAACTTTTTTCATTTAAATGTCCAAGTATTCAAGCCGGCCAACATCAAGGATATCAATTCTGGGGGAACTACTTTATGCAAGTAAAAGTGAAAATACTCACTATACTTTAAACACAATGTCTCGAGGAGGGAAATTATGGCGTACTCTAAGGAACAGGTGGCGGACAGGACCAGGGAAATTGTTGCCCCCTGGAAGGCAAAGCAGGGTGGATTGATCCCTATTCTGCAGGAAGTTCAGAATTTTTTCGGTTATCTTCCTGAGGAAGCAATGAGAACCATTTCCAGAGAACTCAAGATCGCAACGGCAGAGATCTACGGAGTAGCAACATTCTACGCTCAGTTCCATCTCAAACCCAGAGGGAAATATATCATCAGGGTTTGTCGTGGAACGGCTTGCCATGTCAGAGGGAGCCTGAAGATCCTTGAAAAGGTAAAGGATATTACAGGCATCGGAGAGAATGAGACTACGGATGACCTGAGATTTACTATCGAACCTGTCGCCTGTCTGGGAGCATGCGGACTTGCCCCGGTAATGATGGTCAACGATCAGACATTCGGCAGACTGACCCCTGACAAGATACAGGGTGTACTTGACCAGTTCGCGTAAGGAGGATGGGCAATGGCTAATAAAATTAAAAACCTTAGTGACCTGAGGAAGATCAAGGAATCATGCGCAGACCTTACCTCAACAAGGACCACCGATAACAAGACGATCGTCATCGGTATGGGGACCTGCGGTATCGCTGCAGGAGCCAGAGAGATCATGAACGAGGTGATCAACGAACTCCAGAAGAGGGGTATCAGCGACGTTGCTGTCCAGACTACCGGATGTATCGGAATGTGCCAGAGAGAACCTCTTTTAGATGTAATAATACCCGGCAAAGAACGTATAACCTATGGTAACGTCTCGAAAGAAGACGTACAGAGGATTATCGCCGAACACGTTGTCAACGGCAGGATCGTTCAGGATCTCGCTATTGGCAGGGCTGATTAAGGAGGGAACTATCAATGCCTATTTACAGATCCCATGTCCTCGTTTGCGGCGGTACAGGCTGTGCCTCAAGCGGCTCTAATGAGGTTATGGACACTTTTAAAGAAGAAATAAGTTCCCTGGGCCTGGAAGAAGAGGTACTTGTAGTACCTACGGGCTGTCACGGAATGTGCGAAATGGGCCCTATCGTGGTGGTCTATCCCGAAGGAACATTCTACTGCAGGGTAACACCTGAAGATGTAAAAGAGATCGCGGAGGAACACCTCTACAAAGGCAGGGTCGTAGAGAGGCTTCTCTACCAGGCAGAGGAAGCTCCAAGTATTCCCAATTACAAGGAAATTCCTTTTTACGGCAAACAGGAGCGAGTAGCCCTTTCAAACTGCGGTTATATAAATCCCGATAATATCGAGGAATATATCGCAAGGGATGGATATGCAGGACTTGCAAAGGTCCTGACGGAGATGAAACCTGAGGACGTCATAGAGGAAATAAAGACCTCGGGCCTCCGCGGCCGCGGAGGCGGCGGATTCCCCACAGGACTCAAGTGGAGCTTCTGCGCAAGAGCACAGGGCGACCTCAAATATATCATCTGCAATGCGGACGAGGGAGACCCGGGTGCTTTCATGGACCGTTCGATACTTGAAGGAGACCCCCATACTGTCCTTGAAGGAATGCTTATAGGTGCATATGCAATGGGTGCAAGCGAAGGTTATATATACTGCCGCGCTGAATATCCCCTCGCAATAAAGAGACTCAAGAACGCAATAAAACAGGCTGAAGAATACGGACTCATGGGTGAAGATATCATGGGAAGCGGGTTCTCCCTTCACCTCCACGTCAAGGAAGGCGCTGGAGCCTTTGTCTGCGGAGAAGAGACCGCCCTTATGGCATCAATAGAAGGCCGCAGGGGAATGCCAAGACCCCGTCCCCCATTCCCGGCCAACAAGGGGCTCTGGGACAAACCTACCAATATAAATAACGTGGAGACCTGGGCCAATGTGCCTCATATAATCAGAAGAGGCGGATCATGGTTCGCATCCATGGGTACTGAAAAATCCAAGGGGACGAAAGTTTTCGCCCTCACGGGTAAAGTAAACCACACCGGGCTTGTAGAAGTGCCAATGGGAATAACCCTTAGAGAGATAGTTTTCGACATTGGCGGAGGCATACTTAACGGCAAAAAGTTCAAGGCTGTACAGATCGGCGGCCCTTCAGGAGGCTGTCTTACCGAGGAACATCTTGACCTTCCTGTCAGTTATGAATCTCTGGCCGAGGTCGGGGCTATTATGGGCTCAGGCGGACTTGTGGTAATGGATGAGGACAACTGCATGATAGATGTCGCTAAGTTCTTCCTCGAGTTCACACAGAAGGAATCCTGCGGCAAATGTTCTCCCTGCAGGGAAGGTACAAAACAGATGCTCCTGCTTCTAAACAAAATATCCGATGGCAACGGAACCATGGAAGACCTTCAGACCCTTGAAGACCTGGCAAGGATGGTCAAGGATATGTCCCTCTGCGGACTTGGTCAAACCGCTCCAAACCCAATATTGACGACCCTCAGATATTTCAGGGATGAGTATGTTGCTCATATAAAGGACAAAAAATGTTTTGCAGGAGTCTGCACAAAACTGGTGAGTTACACCATAGATCCTGAAAAATGTAAGAAATGCGGACTCTGTGCTAAAAACTGCCCGGTCAATTGTATTAGCGGCGACAGACAGACTCCGTACTTCATTGATCAGGAAGCCTGCATCAAGTGTGGCAATTGCTACGAAAAATGCCCCTTCGGTGCTATAGATAAAGAATAGGGCAAGGGGAGGTTTAAAGATGAGCGAGATCACATTGACAATAGACGGTAAAGAATGTAAAGGCAATGCCGGGGATACTATCCTTCAGGTTGCTCAGAAACATGATATATACATCCCCACCCTCTGTTACCTCGAGGGTCTGAGCCCTATGGGTTCATGCCGAATGTGTGTAGTTGAAGTAGAAGGCAGCAATAAACTTCTTACATCATGCACTACACCTGCACAGGATGGTATGGTCGTATTCTCCAAAACTGAAAAACTTTTTAACTACAGGAAGCAGATCCTTGAACTGCTTTTTGCTGGAAGGAACCATTTCTGCATGTTCTGCTCCCAGAGTGGGGACTGTGAACTGCAGCGGCTGGCTATTGAGCATGGTATGGACAGTGTCAGGTATCCCTATCTTTACCATGATTTCGATAACGACGCTACCTCGGAACACCTTCAGATGGATCATAACAGATGTATCCTCTGTGGCAGATGTATCCGTGTGTGCGCAGAAAAAGTCGGAGCCCATACCCTTGACCTCGAGCAGAGAGGCTGGAACGCAAAAGTCATTTCCGACCTTGGCGAAATGCTTGGCAACAGCGAAACCTGCGTTAGCTGTGGAGCCTGCGCCCAGGTCTGCCCAACCGGAACGATAACATTGAGAGAATTTGTCTACAGGGGCAGAAGAAATGACTGCGACGAAGTGGTCGAAAGTATTTGTCCTCTTTGTTCCATGGGCTGTGAAATAAAGGGTTATGTAAGAACTGGAAGCCTTGCAAGAGTTGAAGGTTCCAACCTTGAAGGCCCCGACGGGGGACAGCTTTGCCATAAAGGCAGATGGTGGCTTCCAGAATCAACAGAAAGAGAACGTGTCTCTGTTCCAATGATAAGAGAAGGCTCCACTTTCAGGGAAGCTTCCTGGGAAGAAGCACTTGAACTTGCAGCTGGAAAACTCAAGGCTGCCAACAGCAAAGGAAGAGCGGGTGCTATCGTGTCAGGTATGTCCACTGACGAGGAACTGACAATGTTGAACTCTGTATTCAAGAGTTCAATGAACATGGAATACATGGACTGTTTTTCCGGTAACGTACTGAGAGGTTTCAAGAAAGGATTCAAACCCTTTACAGAACAGGGCATTCGTCCTTTCACCGCTGCCCATAACATTCTTGAAAGTGATCTGGTCCTTACCCTGGAAGCTGATCCTCAGGAAGAAGCACCGGTTTCTGCAAGTTATGTCAGGGTCAACACAGTAAGGAACGGCGGCAAACTGGCCAATATATCAACAGGCGGAACTCCGTTCAAGGGTATAACGGACGTTGATCTGAACATTGGATCCGAAGATGTACTGGATCTTTTGACAAAGCTTGTCGAGGCCGTTAAAACCGGCAAATCAGAAACTCTCGAAAATGCTGACGCGGAAAGACTGGCCATTATGCTCAAGGATGCTGAAAAACCTGTAATAGTACTCGGCGGGCAACTGGCAGATGATGCCAGGAAAGTCACTCAGGCTGTCAATCTTGCAATAGTTTCCGGCGGTACCTTTGATGACGGTATAGCAACTGTTCCAATGGTAAGAAGCGGTAACAGTCTTGCTGCACTGAACACAGTGGTCAGCGACGAGCCATGGGTCAACGAAGTTGATCTTGACTGCCTCTTCGTATCATCCACCGGACTTGTTCCAGAGACGCCAGAATCACTTGAAGCCATGAGCATGTCACGTTTCTGTATAATTCAAACACCATACATGGTCAATCCCCTGGTGAACATGGCCGATGTTCTTCTCCCTGCCCCGGCATGGTATGAGAGAAGCGGCCATTTCTGCACTCTTGAGGGAGAAAGAAGAAAGATCAATGTCTTAGTTCCACCCAAAACTGAACTAAAAGGACTTTCTGAAATATTCGGAACTATCACTGAAAAGATGGGACTTCCAATGAACAGTTCCGACGTGCGGCCATGTGAAAATATCTATACAAGCAAGGTCTCACCTGACAAGGCCCGTACGGCCGTATTGGAGGAGGTGTAGGATATGTCCAAACCCAAAGTAGCAACTGTCTGGCTTGAAGCCTGTGCCGGATGTCATATGTCTTTCCTGGACATCGATGAAAGGATCGTTGATCTGCTTGACAAAGTAGAACTGACATCGACACCGATAACTGATTTCAAGGAGATCCCCAAGGTGGACGTAGGGGTTATATCAGGAGCACTTGGCAATGATGAAGAAGTAGAGATCGCCGAAAAGATGAGAGAACAGTGCAAGATCCTGATCGGATGGGGAGACTGTGCAGTATTCGGCGGTATTAACAGCATGCGGAACTTTATGAAACCGGAAGATGTCCTCAGGGAAGCCTATACGGATACTGTAAGCACAGTAAATCCTGAAGGCGTTATCCCGGGGGAAAATATTCCCCACCTTCTGGAAAAAGCTGTCCCTGTGGACTATAAAGTAAAAGTCGACGTTTATATTCCCGGTTGTCCTCCAGACGCAGACACTATCCTTTATGTGTTCGAGGAGATACTGCAGGGCAGGATTCCGAAGGTACCTTCTGATATGATGCGGTACGACTAGGAGGAGAAAAAAATGGCAGACAAGAACGGCAAAACAATTGAAATAAATCCAATCACCAGGATAGAAGGTCACGGAAAGATAACCGTAAACCTGAAAGATGATGGTTCTGTAGAAAATGCAAGATTCCATGTGACCCAGTTCAGGGGATTCGAAGTCTTCTCCAAAGGCAGGGATTTCCGCGAGATGCCCGTGATCACACCAAGGATCTGCGGAATATGCCCGGTAAGCCACCATCTTGCATCAGCCAAGGCCTGTGATGCAATAATGGGAGTGAAGGTAACCCCAACGGCACACAAACTGAGAGAACTCATGCATATGGGGCAGATCATACAGTCACACGCCCTGAGCTTCTTCCATCTTTCAAGCCCGGATATCCTTTTCGGTTTTGATGCCGATCCGGCTATCAGGAACATTGCCGGAGTGGCCCAGAAACATCCCGATCTGGCTCTTCTCGGGATCGGAATGAGAAAATATGGGCAGGAGATAATAAAGACACTTGGCTCCAAGAAGGTCCACCCCTGGCACAGTATCCCCGGCGGTGTGAACCGAAGTGTTACCGAAACTGAAAAAGACCTGATGCTCGAGGGGATCCCAAGCCTCAAGGCAAAACTGAAAGAAACTATTGAGCTTGTGAAGAACTACCTGGATGAACATGATGAACAGGCAAGGACTTTCGCCTCTTTTGACGGTTCATACATGGGGCTTGTCAAGAATGGCAACCTTGAACTCTTTGATGGAGATATTCGGATCAAGGGGCCAAGAGGCAGGATAATGGATCAGTTCAAAGACAAGGATTACTACAAATATATTGGGGAACATGTGGAAAAGTGGAGCTATCTGAAATTCCCCTTCTACAGGAACCTTGGATTCCCGCACGGATCATACAGGGTAGGTCCGCTGGGAAGAGTCAATGCCTGTGACGATATCTCAACACCTGAAGCTTCCGCGGAACTGAAGAAATTCCGCAGCAGAACCTCAGATGGAATGGTCCACTACACACTTTACTACCATTATGCCAGGCTTCTGGAGATCCTTTACGCCTTTGAAAGAACCGAGGAACTCCTCAATGACAGCGACATTACAGGATCTGACCTTAGAGTTACCTCAAGGGATATCCTTCCCGAAGGTATCGGTGTCATAGAGGCACCAAGAGGTACCCTGATCCATCATTACGAGGTAAACGACAAGGGCGCCATCGAAAAAGTCAACCTTATCGTTGCCACTGGCCATAATAACTACGCCATGAACAAGGGCGTTGAGATGGTAGCCATGGAAAACATAAAAGGTGAAAACGTTGATGAAGGTGTCCTCAACAGTATGGAACATGTTATCCGCTGTTACGATCCCTGCCTTTCATGTTCCACCCACGCAGTTGGCAAAATGCCTCTTTCTGTTTCTATATATAATGCAGAGGGGTATAACATCAAAACAATTGAAAAACATTAAAGCTCTATAAAGAAAAACATTATAAACAGAGAGGGCTGGTAATTTACAGCTCTCTCTGTTTTAAACTATTCAGATCCAGAGGTGCATAGATGAAAGTTCTGGTAGCAGGTTACGGAAACCCTTTCAGAGAAGATGACAAGGTTGGGCATGTACTGGCTCCCATGGTCGCCGAGTACCTTGAGAAAAAAGGTGTGGAGGTAGAGCTATGGATAGATCAGCAGCTCTTACCGGAAATAGTTGAAGATATGAGGGACAAAGATCTGGCTATATTCGTCGATTCTCTCGCAGACGCATCTACAGGAGATTTCCATTTTACCGAAATGGAGCCAGACCCTGATATAGAAGGACTGAATATCCATTCAATGGGCCCATCATGGATACTTCATCTGATGAAATCCCTTGATATAGAATATCCAAAGACATTTTTAATATCTGTTGCGGGGCAATCATTCAACTTCAGTGATGAAATGACAGATACATGCACGGAACGTATGGAAAGAAGTTTTGATGCTTTCAGGGAATGGTGGGAAACCCTTAAAGTATAGTAATTACTAAAGCTTCTTTATGATCTTCTGGCTGAACCTTTTATCTCTGATATACAGGAAAGCCCGAAATCTGAAAGATACTTTTTGATACCCCTGCACATCATTGCGGGGGTATCAAGATCCACGAACATCGAAGTTCCTGTCTCTACAGCACTCGCCCCTGCCATTATCATTGCGATACAGTCCCTATGATCTGCTACTCCACCGCATCCTATTACAGGAATGTCAACCACCGAGCACAGATCCCATACTACTCTCAGGGCAAGAGGAAATACTGAAGGACCGGACAATCCTGCAAAGGTTCTCTCAAAAACCGGCTTCGCATTATTAATATCAATATCCATGCCTAACCAGGTATTGCCGGCTACAAGGGCATCAGCTCCGGCTTCCTGGGCAGCCAGCCCGACTGATCCAATATCCGACGCCTGAGGGGTAAGCTTGACCCACAGAGGCCCTTTCCAGGATCTGCGAGCTATATCAACCACCTCTCTTGTCCCTTCAGGAGACATTCCCCATGCCATACCTCCGCCATCAACATTGGGACAGGAAATATTAAGCTCAACACATGGAATAATATCTCTGTAACTATCAAGCTTCCGGAGAGTGGATTCAGTTTCCTGCGGCCTTTCTGCTGCAACATTAACGACAAAAGGGACATCTGCACCTGAAACGACAGGCAGATAGTCATTGATGAAAGAATCAACACCAGAATTCTGAAGGCCTATGCTGTTAAGCATCCCGGAAGGGGTCTCCCAGACCCTTATGCCGGAATTGCCCTCTCTTGGCATTAAGGTCACTGCCTTCGTACAGACAGCGCCGGTTCCCACAAGAGCAGAAGGCTCCCACATCTGACGGTCATATGGCCAGACTCCTGATGATATTATTATGGGAGAACGAAGGTTCATTTCACCGATCTCTGTTTTGAGGGGACCATCATGACAGTTCATCCCAGCATACCTCCGATCCTCTGAAAACTGGCCCGTCAACGCAGACCCTTCTTTTTCCGAAAGTCGTATCAATAACGCATCCGAGGCAACCGCCCATACCGCATGCCATACGTTTTTCCAGACTTACAAGTATTCTTTCTGAACTCTCACTGAACCTTTTACAGATCGCAGACATCATTGGAAGAGGTCCACAAACCCATAACTCTGAGTTATCCGGCAATTCCCGGGGTAAACCGGCAAGAACATTTCCCTTTGAACCTGTAGACCCATCCTCGGAAAAAACATTCATATGGGGAACCTTCCCTCGAATCCATTCAACATAGGGGATCCATGTCTTATCCGGTACCCCGAGTATGAACCTGCTGTTCGTAGTTTCTCCAAGAGAACTTTGTGCAAAAAGAAGGGGGGCTGCCCCCAGGGTCCCTGCAACAAGGAAAATGGTCTTACATGATGGTTCACCAAAGGAATTACCCACGGGACCTCGTACAGATATTTCCTGACCGGACATAACAGATGCGAGTAAACCAGTCATTTTACCCACTACTTTGAAAATAACTGTAAAAATATCACCTGAACATCCGGCGATAGCAAAAGGTCTTCCCAGCAGAGGATCAGTTCTTCCCGGGAGTCTCAACATAATGAACTGCCCGGGTAATGAATGCCGTGCGATCTGCGGACATATTATAGAAACCGAGAATATATCATCAGTGATCCTTTTGGAATCAGAAACTATCCCCTTGTGGTCACCTGAAGGCAAATGTGCGGATCCTGAACACAATTTCAATTTTCCTCCCTTTTAAAGGGAATGCCATTCAAAAAAGTAGCCACTGGCCAGCCGGAAAGCATCTCACCGTTCCATGGACAGTTAGCAGCTTTGCTCTCCCAATTGCCCGTATCAACGATCCTTGATTCGTCAAGATCAAGGATAGTAATATCAGCGATACTGTCTTCCTTTATTCTTCCCAGACCCTGCCATTGTTCAGGAAGAAGTGAGGCTGGACTTGATGTAAACAGTTTCAGGAGGCTTTCCAGTGATACGGGCCTTCCAAGTTTCAGCCATGTATCCAGAACAACTGCAACCGAACATTCAAGAGATGCAATACCAAAAGGAGCCTCCTGGAATGGCACATCCTTTTCATCCAGATGCCATGGGGCATGATCGGTAATGATCGCATCGACAGTACCGTTTGCGATCGCCTGCCAGAGAGAGCTCACATCACTGCGGCTTCTGAGAGGCGGATTGACCTTGTAGGTGGAATCGAACCTGCTGACAAGAATATGGTTTTCGTCAAGAGACAGGTGATGTGCGGTAACATCACACGTAACAGGAAGACCTTCAAGCTTTGCCTTCTGGATGGCCTCCATTGCCATTGCAGTACTCACATGGGTAAAATGTATCGGAGCAGAAGTCTCCCTGCAAAGAGCTATACCCCTTGCAATGTCAATGTATTCACCTGAAGCAGGCATTCCCTTCAATCCGCTTACAGAGGAAGCAAGGCCTTCATTGACCTGACCACCTTCAGTTAAAGAAGTCTCTTCAGGGTGTTCCATTATCCTTACCCCTGTATCGATGCTGTATAACAAAGCCGTACGCACAAGGCCTGAAGTTGCTATTGGAGAACCGTCATCAGTAAAGAAAACTGCCCCTGCATCTGCCATCTTCCCGAGTTCAGCCATAAACTTTCCTGCCCGTCCATGTGTAACACAACCTGCAGGAAGGACTCTTGCAGCACAGGATCTCTGACCTTTCCAGAGGGCAAATTCCACCATTGAAGGATTATCGACAGGCGGCTCCGTGTTGGGCATTGTTACAACAGTAGAGTAGCCCCCTGCTGCGGCACTTCTGGCACCAGTGGTAATATCCTCCCTCCACTCAAAACCGGGTTCTCTGAAATGTACATGGATATCTATAAATCCAGGACATGCTATTTTGCCTCTGAGGTCAATAGTTTCAATATCCTCAGTTTCCTGAATTTTTCCGATCTCTCTTATCCTGCCATCAGAGATCAGAATATCCCGAGGATCATCATGCAGTTTTTCGCCATCAAAAAGTGTTGCTCCTTTTAACAAGATCAACTTCTTACACCTCCCAGGCATAGATAAAGAAGGGCCATCCTTACCGCAACTCCGCTTCTGACCTGTTTAAGGATAAGACTTTTTTCTCCATCAACAACATCAGAGGCTATCTCTACTCTCCTGTTTACAGGTCCAGGATGCATTACGACAGATTTCTCACCAGCTTCATTAACCAGCTCCGAGGTCGCACCGTACCTTTTATGATATTCATCGAAGGAAGGGATCAACCCCTGATGCTGTCTTTCCTTCTGTATGCGAAGAAGATAAAGTATGTCAGCTGATTTTACTGCTTTATGAGGATCAGGCTCATATTCTGCCCCAAGTGACTGAATATCCCTGGGCATCAAAGTGGCCGGCCCTGATACAGTTACCTTTACACCCATCTTTGAAAATGCTTTTATATCTGACCTTGCTACCCTGCTGTGAAGTATATCTCCTATAATGGACATCCTTCTGCCTTCAAGACCGCCAAGTTTTTTCCATGCTGTATGAATGTCGAGAAGAGCCTGGGTAGGATGCCTGTGAGTACCATCCCCGGCATTGAAAACGGAAGCCCTTGATAATTTTTTCGAAAGATAGTCAGCGGCACCAACAGCCCCATGCCTTATAACTACTGCATCAGCCCCCATAGCTTCGAGAGTCCAGGCAGTATCCTTCATGGTCTCACCCTTACTTACACTTGAACCTGATGCAGACCAGTTGACAACGTCGGCACTAAGCATTTTTTCAGCAAGTTCAAAGGAAACTTTGGTTCTTGTGGAGGGTTCGTAAAAGAAGTTGACTATCATTTTACCCCTCAAGGCGGGAACTTTTTTTATCGGACGCCCAAGAAGCTCTTCCATATAATCAGCCTGCTGGAGAAATATCTCCAGTTCCTCACGGGTCCAGTCATCAAGATCTATCAATCCATGATGGCGCCATTTCAATCCGGATCAACCTCCTTCCCCTCTGTTATCACTACCCTGTCCTCACCATCAAATTCCATTACTCTCACATCTACCATTTCGCTTCGTGATGTGGGGATCAGTTTACCGACATAATCCGCCTGGATCGGTAATTCACGATGCCCTCTATCTACAAGGATCACCAGTTGAACATTATCGGGTCTCCCCAGGTCCATCAGAGCATCAAGCGCAGACCTTATGGTCCTTCCTGTATATAGAACATCATCAACCAGGATCAGTTTTTTCCCGGCGATATCGCCCGGGATAGAAGTACTGTGAACAACCGGCTGTTCAAGAAGCGTCGGAATATCATCCCTGTAGAGCGTAATATCCAGCTCGCCTGTAGGAACTTTAACATTCTCTATTTCCAGGAAAAGTTTTTTCAGCCTCTCGGCAAGAAAAACACCTCTTCTCTGAATACCCAGAAGCATAATATCTTCCAGCCCTTTGTTACGCTCAATTATTTCAATTGCGATGCGCCTCAGGATCCTGTGCATATCATCGTCTGTCATAACAACTGCTTTTTCCGTATCGGCCATCCCCAAAACCACCTTTCAAGGTTTAATTCAAAGACTTTTGCTAATCATATTTTTAATGCAACCGGTTGCATCAGTCTTTACGGGAATGATACCAATGGCCTCTGTTCATGTCAATGGAATAAGGAGTATTGACGCGGCAATTCACTTAGATACGGGACTTAAGGTCCTTTACAGCAGGAAGGAAAAACAGCATGGACACTATTCCTGCCATAAGGTCTGCGAGGGGAAATGACAGCCAGACACCTGTAGTCTGGAAATAAATGGGCAGTAAAAGAAGCAGAGGTATCAGGAATATGACCTGACGCGACAGGGTCAGGAACAGAGATATCCTGGCCTTGCCAATGGCCTGGAAAAGTATCGAAACGATTATGTGAAATCCCACCAGGAAAAAGGCAGCAGCCACTACCCTTATGGAAAAGACTGTTTCGGATATCAGCAACGGGTCATTGGTGAATATGCGGGTGATCCATTCCGGAAATAGCAGGAACGCAAGGAAACCCAGAACAGAAAAAAGGGTCGCGGCTCCTATTGAAAGGTAGATAACATGCAATGCCCTTTTATACATACCTGCTCCATAATTATAACCAAGGATCGGCTGGAGGCCCTGGGCAAGACCTATCATGGGCATCACGGAAAACATGACAGTACGGTTGATTATTCCGTAACTTGCCACTGAAACATCTCCTCCGTATCTGAAAAGAGTGGAATTGATTATTAGAACAACTATGCTTCCTGTTGCCGGTCTGACAAAACTTGCCGACCCGACTGCAAGGATCCTGGATAGTAGAGCAGGCTGGATCTTTATCCTCAATCCTCTTTTTGCTATGCTGTGGCCGAAGAGAAAATATCCAAGAAACAGTGCGGCCATTGATAATTCTGCGATGAGTGTTGCCAATGCTGCTCCGCTCATACCCATCCCGAAACGGAATATAAGGAGCCAGTCCAGAAAAATGTTTATAAGTGATGACATGATCATGGCGAACATAGTCACGCTTACACGTCCTTCGGCCCTTGCAATATTTTCTGCACCCACAGAAAAACAGAGGAAGGGAAAGGAAACAAGAACAATTCTGAAATATTCCCAGGCAAGGGGCACTATGTCAGGGCTTCCGCCAAGTAAACTCAACAGTTTTTTGCCCCACAAGAACCCGACACATAGAAATATGACCCCCGTGATAACGCATGCAGTCAATACATTGGCGACAGTATCGTCTGCCTTATTAATATCACCTGAGCCAAGGCTTCGGGACAGGATGGATGCGCCCCCGGCCCCTGCCATCAGAGAAGTAGCAAAACAGAGAATAATGAATGGTAGAACAATAAATGAAGCAGCTATTCCGGAAGGGCCTATGCCTCTTCCTATAAAAATTGTATCCACCATATGGTAGAAAGAGTGAACCATCATAGCAGCTACAGCTGGAAGAGAAAGCCTTAACAACAATTTGTCGGGCCTTTCCTTCCCGAGTTTATCCACTCTTTCGTTCATAGGTCGACTCCGATCTTTAAATTTTTATCCAAATGGAGACGATTCTACCATAAAACGATCATAAAAGTTGGCAATAGATAAAACTTATATTTAAGGAAAGCAGGGTAATGACATTAATATAAATGATCTTTCGGGAATATTATAATTTAGAAAGGGGAAGGAAACAGTTACCTGAAATACCAAAAGATACGAACTTGAACTCAGGAAAGAACAGGACAGGAAAATATCGTTTTACCTGAAATTTCGCTGTCCTGTTTAAAATAAGGTTAAAATAACAGTTACTCACATGAAAGATCTATGTAGCCTGCTGAAAGCCAGGCTTCAACTCCCCCTTTAAGAGCAACTGCGTTATATCCTCTGCTTAAGAACGAGTCTGCCACCCTGGCAGACGTTGCCTCGCTGGGTCAGTTGCAATAGAATATGATCTTTTTGTCTTTGTCTATCTCCTCTGAAAATTCATTAAGACTATCAAGGGAAATGGAACCCTCAAGAGCATAAGTTTTGTAAGCTTCTATTCCTTCATATGCACATACAAGGAGTGCTTTCCCTTTGAAAACCTCGCTTCTGGCTTCTTCAGCACCTACCCTCGTAATTTCCTCACTGTACCCTGCATCAACAAGGAACCTCCCTGTAAGGATAAGGATAGCTGTCAGCAAAAGAACAAGCGCAAAATACATTGAACTTTTATGTAAACTATACATACATCACCCCTCCATAACGTTGCCTGTTTATCAGTGCGTATAGTAGAAGTGTTAATATCTTACATCTCTCTTGATCAATGGTCAAATATACTGCCTTACATTTAAGTAGTTGTGTTTTAGAATAGCGTGACGTAAAAGCATGTTTCTTGCATCCAGTTCTCTTTTGCTGTAACGTATTTAAGTTAAAGGTTAATTTTTTAATTTTAAAGATTCGTTCTCTGCAGAATCATAGAACATCCTGGATCAGTTTCTGGCTGAAAAAGGACTGTGTAAAGAACAAGGGGTAAAGTCCTAATTAAGAGGCAGAAGAGATCATACACACGCTGGAATTAATCAAACAACTACATCCATAACTACCCTGCAGACAAAGGAAAAGGAACGACCATGAACCAGGATCATAAATCCAGGATTATCCGCCTGAGTCTATTTATTTCAAGTATCAAAAAGTCTCAGTTTCCCCTGTCTATAAGCCAATTTCAACATTTTAGATCACGATTTCAATACGATGATACAGTATAGAAAATGGAGGGATCGTATTGGCGAGCATTTCAATAAAACTTGCAATCTGGACCTTGCATTTCTGCTTGATATTCCCGGTAGTTATGATAGTTATATCCGGGATAAAAAATGCATTTCTTATCCCGGTTTTCGGGGAAAAAAGATCGCATATCATAGAAAGGCTACTGTTAATTATCACTGTTTTTCTTCTTAGTTATTTTTTTGCTGATCCAGAACTATCCGCACCCGTTGCAGCATTGCTTTTAACAGGTATATTATGGGCGATATGCTCATTTTTCATTGAGATCCTCGTAAAGCATATTCTTTTCCGTGAGAGAATGCTGCTTATACTCGAAAGTTACAATCCCTTAAAAGGCAACCTTGGGATGATAACCTTTTTCTTTATTATGGTAACTCCAGCCCTTGCAGTGATGATAGCAGCTAATTAGTATAACTTTATTCTCATGTTTCACCATCTTTCTTCGTTTTACCCGTTATTCCTATAGAATATGTGTGCTATAATATTATTGTAAAAGAAACAAGCCTGTCTAAACTCTTAAACTTCTCTTTTTTATTTTTCAAGATCTTAATATAACTCTGGAGGAATTTTTCTGCCATGAAAGACTATGTTGGAAATTTTCTTCTTAACTATGCCCTTTCGGATATTATCATTCTGGAATCCGAAGGAAACATAGACCGGGAAGGAAATGGATTTTCGCTCCCTGTTCGTAAATGCATCGAAGGACTTGGCTATAAAACTCTCGTAATATCCCTGGTAAGAGACCATGAATTACTGCACTTGCTCGGCACAAAACCAATTATAATAACCGGGGGTATGACGGAAGCAACCTCTGACCTTGAATGGGTATGCAGGTCAAGGGATTTCCTGAAAAAACTGATGTTACCGGAAGATGGGAGCATTAGCAGGACTCCCGTTCTTGGTATATGTTTTGGAGCTCAGCTTATTGCAGAATCATACAGACAGGGAAGTGTATCTTTCCTGAAAGATTCGGAAATTGGTCCCCGATCTGTCTATATTGATATTCCTGAACATCCTCTTTTCAGAAATATGCCGGATATTCTTCCAGTATATGAATTTCATTACAACAAGATCAGGGTCGAGGGCTTCATCCCTATATCCAAAACAACCTTATCCGGAGAAACTTTTCTTCAGGCTTTCCAGGTCCCGGGAACATTATGTCATGGCCTTCAATTTCATCCGGAATTTGACAATCTCTGCATTGAAGGGCTGATTGAACAGTACAGTGACTTTCTTTCAAAACTTGGTCATCCTGGACTTTCCTCCATGAGAGATAAGCCAGTTTTGCAGCCTCTCTCGGAAATATTCAAAAACTTTATGGATCTTGCAGATAAAGTACCGGAAAGAGTTCCCTGTGTTACAGAAAAGGCTAAAGATTCCCGCATATGGACTTCAAAAATGCACGGGAATCTAACTGATACAGTTCACACAAAGATCGACAACATATGATATTGTAATTTCGCATAAAAGCAGCGGCCTCTCAGAAGAGAGGCCGCTGCTTTTATGCGAAGGATTCGTCTCAAGAACACGGCCTATTCTATAAAACCATGTTCCTTGAGGAATATCTCAGCAACCATTTTTGCAGGCTTCCCGTTTACATCGACTTCATAATTAAGCTGCTGCATTGTCTCATCATCAAGCATCTCTACAACAGGCCGGAAGATATCAGCGATCTCCGGATGCTTATCAAGAACATCTTTTCTGATGGTTGGGCAAAGGTTGTAGACAGGGAAAAACTGTTTGTCATCTTCAAGTACGAGAAGATCAAATTTAGGTATCTTTCCATCCGTAGCAAACGTCATGGCAACATCCAACTGATCTCTTCCCATTGCTTCATAGGTTAAACCTATTTCCATAATCTTAAGACTTTTCTTCTCCACATCCATACCGTATTTCCTGGCTAATGCCGGAAAACCATCAGGTCTGGCATAGAACTCCTGATCAATACCTACCCTTATCTCTCCGGGGTTCTCATTGATATACTCGGCAAGATCGCTAATGGTAGTCCCATACTTGTCTGAATCTGCCTTTCTTATAGAAAGAGCATAGGTATTGTTCAATGGAGCCCTGTCAAGCCAAACGATATTGTTTTCCTCAAGATCCATTTTTTTGACTTTCTCGTATAGAAGATCCGGGTCTGTCAGCACTTCATCCTGACCAAAATAAACGAGCCATGCAGTTCCTGTATATTCTGGATACAAGTCGCTCTGTCCGGAGACAAGTGCTTCCCTGGTAATGGAACTTCCGGTTCCCATTTTTGTCGTAACCTTAAAACCATTCTCTTCAAGCAGAAGCGCGAGCATTTCTCCAACTACATACTGCTCTGTAAAGTTCTTTGCACCTACTGTGATCTTATCCGCTGCATCCGCCCTGACGGGGGAAAATCCTGCTATTGCCGAAAACACAAAAACCACCACTACAAAAACCATTAAGAGTTTCTTCAAGCTTATTCCTCCTTTTGGATAATTGGTATATGATCTACTTTTTCCTTCCGGAATATCTGTCATTTGCAGGCAGATAATCCGGTCAGGAAATCTTAAGCCCTTCTGGCGTTATCCTCGTCTCAAAAACTCCAATTATCGTGTCAACTATTATTGCCATTGATGCAGCAAGAACTGCTCCAATTATTATCAGCCGTGGCTGGTTAAGCTTAATTCCAGTAAAGATCATGTCCCCAAGACCACCTCCACCGATTATCGCTGCTACAGTCGCAGTTCCAATATTTATCGTAGCAGCACTTCTTATCCCTGACATGATCACTGAGATCGCCATGGGTATCTTTACTTTCCAGAGTATCTGGGTATTTGTCATACCCATTCCCTTGGCAGCATCAACAACCCTTGGGGGAACATTCAGGATACCTGATGTAGCATTAAAAACTATGGGAACAAGGCTGTATATGACAAGAGAGATTATTGCCGGCACAGCACCAATACCTACAAAAATAAAAACAAGCGCTACAACAGCAACAGAAGGGACCGCCTGGGCAGCTCCCGTTACAGCAAGCAATATTCTGCCTATCTTTTCCCTTCCCTCTGCAGTTATAAAAATACTCAGGGATATCCCTATGAGAACTGAAAAGAACATGGAGATCGCGAAAAGATAAAAGTGTTTCCATACAGCTATACCGATCTCGGTATAATTGATCGCTATATATTCAATGAAACCCATCGCTAAACCCCCCTGGAACTTCCTGCGGGTTTTCCCTCAACCTGTTCTACCTGTGCAAAAATGTCGGAAAGACTTATTACACCCATAAACTTACCTCTTTTCGAAACTACAGGAAGAACCTTCTCTCCTGCCTCAAGCATCCTTGAAAGAGACTCAGTAAGATTTACATTCCTGTCGAGAAAAGCGGGAGAGTCTTCCAGGTATAGATCTCTTTCAGCAGTTTTTCCCCTGCCTGTTTTCTTGTATACATATCTTCCAAGCAATTTGCCCTTTTCATCAACAAGATATGCGGCAGAAGCTTTTTTATCTTTCATCATTTCTCTTACTTTATCCCTTGGATCATCCTCAGTAACCTTTACAAAACCCGTAGAAGAAGCACAGTCCTTGACCTTTCTAAGGGAGAGGGCTTTAAGGTTCCTGTCGTTTCCGAGCAGGTTTTCAACAAACTCATCCTCAGGATTCTCAAGGATCTCCTCGACGGAATCGAACTGGACAAGCTCTCCATTTCTCATAATGGCCAGACGGTCACCAAGTTTTATTGCTTCATTGATATCATGTGTAACAAAGACTATTGTTTTTCTGATCTCTTCCTGAATATCAAGAAAGGATTCATGAAGGACTTCACGATTGATCGGATCTATGGCTCCAAAGGGTTCATCCATCAGAAGTACATCAGGATCTGCGGCAAGTCCTCTTGCAATACCAACCCTCTGCCTCTCTCCGCCGGATAGCTGGAGAGGGTACTTATCTGCATAACTTGTATTGAGCGTAACAAGATCAAGGAGCTCTTCAACACGACTCTTTATTTTTTTTTCATCCCACTTGAGAAGCCTCGGTACAAGTGCAATGTTGTCATAAACAGAATAATGGGGAAATAATCCAACTTCCTGTATTACGTAACCAATTTCTCTCCTCAGGATCACCGGATCAAGATCATTTACGGATCTTCCCTTTATGAGAATGTCTCCGGAAGTAGGCTGAATCAGCCTGTTGATCATTCTGAGAGTTGTGGTCTTACCACAACCGGAGGGACCAATAAGCATTGTAATAGTACCCTCTTCAAGTGTTAGATCAAGTTTGTCGACGGCGGTCTTTTCTCCGAATTTTTTAGTAACTTCTCTAATTTGTATCAATAGTCGATACCTCCTATGACCTGTCTATCTTGAGCCCTTTCGGTGTGATCAGGATCTCCAGCCACATAAACAGGTAGTTAACAGCTATTCCCAGAATAGAAACAAGTATAGCCCCGGCACTTACCATTGCCAGATTGGCCCTGCTTATCCCTGAAAAAATAAAATATCCCAGGCCTCCAGCCCCAACAAGTGATGCAAAAGTCGCAACGCTGACCCCCAGAACGACAGATGTCCTGACTCCTGCCATAATTACAGGCACTGACAATGGCAACTTCACCTTCCACAATATCTGTTTTTTTGAAAGCCCCATTCCCCTTGCTGCATCGATAACACCGTAAGGTACATTATTGATAGCTGTATAAGTGTTCCTGGTAATAGGCAGAAGAGAATACATGGTTATCGCTATTATGGCTGGAACCATTCCGATCCCGGCATTGAAAGGAGCAAGGATCACGACCATTAATCCGAAAAGGGCAAGGCTGGGAATAGTCATAAGTATGCCCGCGATATATATGACATATCTTGCAAGTCTTGGCCTGGTAGAGATATATATACCGATGGGGACACTGAAAATGATCGAACAGGGAATACTTATGAATACAATTAACAAGTGGCGTACAAGCTCAGCTATCATACGTCCGGAATAGTATTGCAGAAAAAGCCCGATATTAATGTTCTCACCTCCATAGATCAAAGTTAAACGAATACATGAATAACAAAAATCCAAACAAAGATCTGAACTTAAGTAATAGACAACGATTCCATTGCAGGAAACATATTTTCGATCTTCTCGCAAGGATACTTTTTGAATATAAAAGTAATGGGACCAATTTTTTTGAGAGGTTTCAATTCTGAAATTGAAAATATATTTATATATAAGGCCTTAGAAATATCAACAGGACAAATTATTTAACCGGATATTAAGGATAACATAAATTAAGCTTAAAATCAAGATAGATGTATACATTTATACACAATGTTAGTTTCTCACTGTAACGAATAGTTCAAAAACAGCTTCTCTTAACTTAATATTTATAATTATACTATATTAAGGTTTCTGTTTACAAGTGTAACGTTCTGAATAGATTTACACTCCTGGCCGTAAGCTACACAGGAAGCCGGGTAAACGCAGAAACATACCCGGCTTCTTTTATCTATGGCAAAAATGGAACAGACTCAAGATATGGATAATACTTTATATACCCTTATTTTCAAGATCATCTTTGTGATGAAGAAGCTTGTCTGTAGCCTTGAGGCCGGATCCTGTCAATAAAGCAACTACCCTTTCGGATCCTGAAATCCGCTTCTCTTCAATAAGTTTATCAAACGCTGCTGTTACTACCGCACTTGTTGGTTCAACATATATCCCCATGGAAGCGAGCCTGTTAAAGGAATCCCATATAGCTTCTTCTCCAACTGTGATAACAGAACCTCCACTATTTCTAATATTATCAAGAACAATATCTCCTTTTACCGGCTTTGCAGAGCTTATTCCCTCAGCTATGGTCTCCATTTTGGATATTGAGCCCGGTTTATCGAGCCCTCTGATATATGCATAATAAAGTGGGGCACATCTCTCGGACTGAACTGCATGGATAGCCGGGATCTCTGTTATGATCCCGGAATTTTTTAATTCACTGAACCCGAGGTAGATCCCCATTACGAGACTGCCCTGCCCTGCAGGTACAATAATATGATCGACCATGGACCCGCCAGACTGCTCCCATAGTTCATATGCTATGGTTTTGATCCCGTGAACGAAGTATGGACTCCAGTTATGACTTGCATAGTAGACTTTATCTGCGGCATTTTCTGCTGCTTTTGTTGTGTCCTCCCTTGTACCTGGTATCTTTTTAAGTCTTGCCCCGTACATTTCTATCTGAATACATTTCCCCTGAGATGTATATTCCGGAACGTATATTTCACATTCAATCCCGGCCCTTGCACAGTAAGCTGCCATCGAAGCTCCTGCGTTACCCGAGGAATCTTCGATCAGCTGCTTTACGCCGAGTTCCCTGAGCCTGCTTACAAGAAAAGAGATCCCCCTGTCTTTATAGGAGCCTGTGGGACAGAGAAAATCAAGCTTGAAAAAGATCTCTGAACCGGACCAGTTCCCACTGATAAGGGGGGTCATACCCTCACCCATCGATACGATAGAGGAATTCTCTGTTAAAGGGAGTGAACTCCTGTATCTCCATTGAGATAAGGGAAAAGACAATTTCCCGGCATCTTCCAGGAAAGGAGTAACTTCCGTTTCCAGAACAAGATGTCCACCGCAAATACATCTCCATTTAAGAGAGGATTCTGGATAGGTTCTTGCACATGTATTGCACTTGAGCAATTTTCTCACCAGCTTTCATTCAGACTTCAGAAAAGGAAAACCAAAGATTACACAATTACCATGTATCAGCAAAATGATCTTAGGGTAACCTCCTGCAGTAATGACACTGAATATTCCAGGAAATTGATCATATACATAAATATACTACTGGAACTGACTTAAAATATCATTCAATTTTGGATTTTAGATTTTGGATTTTGG
>Ga0209942_1000386_pt1 | contig 27440 bp, 21 predicted proteins | sample SalPonR1_A_D2_MG_FD_185695 | JGI IMG/M metagenome (GOLD analysis project Ga0209942, IMG submission 185695) | Salt pond soil microbial communities from South San Francisco under conditions of wetland restoration - Salt Pond MetaG R1_A_D2_MG... ...
ATTATTTACACCACAAGAAGGTAATCAATTTAGTTCTTTAGCTGCAAATACACAATATAATAATCCTAATTCTCTTTCAGCTAATATAAGAGCTAATAACCCTAATTCTTTTCAAAATAATGGTGGTATAGGTGAAGGAATTAATTTAAATTCTACTAATACCAATACTGGTAGTAGTTTTATGGATAATGCCGGAGCTTATGGTGCTGTTGCACAATTAGCCGGTAGTTTAACAGAAGGTATTGGACAAGAAGATTATGAAGCTCAGTATACTCAACATGATTCTTTAGTTGCTGATGTTGCAAGTCAGATTGGTCCTATTGGAGCTATAATTGGTGGTGCATCAGAAACAGTAGGGAATTTAGCAGCATCTGGATTAGATTATAATGAATATGGTGTTACTGAAAATACAGGTCAACTGGATGTATATAATTATGTTGAAGCTGCAATAGATCCTGCTGGGCAAGTTCAAAAAGATATTGAAGAAGGAGAATGGGGTAGAGCTGTAAGAGATGTTTTTCTGCCTATGTGGGGAGGTATGCAAAGTGGTAGAGAAGAACAAGAAGAAGCTAAAGTAAGAGAGATGGAAGCGAAGCAAGCTAAAAATAATGCAAGATTATCCGAAATAAATCAAAATGTTCAAACTTATAAACCTTTATATAAACGAGGTGGTAAATTAAAAAAATATCCAATTGGAGGAAGTATTGATGATCCTAATAAATTAGAACCATTAGGTCCAAAAATGTTTGAAGAAGAACATGATGGATATGTACATGGAAAGAGTGGTTTGCAACCTTATTATAAGAGCAGAGATATAAGAGTTCCAGGTTCTCAAAGACCTGTTATGGGATATATTGATAGTCCTGATAACTCAAGAGGTAGTGATAAAGTATATTCAGGTGAGTTTACTCCTTTGGGTAGTACAAATACAAATAAAGCTGCTTATGGTGAACCTAGACTTTTAACTCGTACTAGTGCAATATTACGAACTGCAGAAATATTAGGAGAACCTGTTGAAAAAGTAAAAGAAGTACCAGATTTATATTTTAAAAGATTAATAGATCAAAGTGATGGGTATTTTAAAAGAGGTGTTTCAGGTACAAATCAAGAAACTCTACAAGAAATTATTCCAACAAAAAGATATGAAAGTGAAGATTTTGATAAAATTAAATTTAAAAAATTTGGTGGTCAATTAAAAAATACTTTTAATAGAACACCTAATATTGTAAATTATAAAGGACAAACTCATAATGGTCCTGATGAAGGTATTCCTGTAGATGAAGAAGGAAACCCATCAGTAGTTTCAGGTAAAGAACCTATTGCTTTAACAGAAAATGGTGAAGTTACTTGGAATGGTTATGTATTTTCTGATAAATTATATTAAACAAAAATATTATGGCTAAAAAACAAACTTTTGCAGAAAGAGCTAAAGCTATACAGTCCAAATACAAAAAGAGATTGGGAGAAGATTTCCAAAAAGATGATTATTTAGCTAGACAGGCTATGAATATGGAACTTCAAAAACTTAAAGAAGAACAAGAAGCTGTTAAACAGCAAGATAATGATTATGGTGATTATGATGCTTCTTATGAAAACTACACTCCAGCAATGAATGTGCTTAAAAAAGGCGGCTCTATTAATATTAATCCTAAAAATAAAGGTAAATTTACTAGATTTGCTAAAAGAAAAAATATGGATGTACAAGAAGCTGCAAGACATGTACTAGCGAATAAAGATGATTATAGTCCAACTACAGTTAAAAGAGCTAATTTTGCTCATAATGCTTCTAAATGGAATAAAAAAAGATTTGGTGGAGGTTTACCTAAATATCAAGAACCTAATAAAGAAAATAATTATGGTAATTTAAAAAGACTTGATCTTATACCTTTTGGTGGTATAGATGTACCAGAAATAGGTATGGATTTGCGTGAGTCAAAAGAATCTAAAGAGTCTTTAGATGAATATAGTCCTACAATATCTATGTTACCTTTAACTGCTAGTGTAATAGGTAATGCTTATTCAGGTTTAACTGCAAAAGATAGAGCTGTAAGTCCAGAATATGAAAGAATGAGTCCAGAAGAAATATCTTTAGCTTCTGAAAGAGAATCTATACGTAGAAGATCTGAAGCTACAAAAAATACTGTAAGTAGACAAGCAAAAGGTTTAGGTTTAAGTGGTGGTGCAGCTACTACAAGAGGTATTATAGGTCTTACTGAAGCTGATAGAACTGCAGGTGAAGCATTAAGTAGAAGTTATATGCAAGAAGAATTAGCCAATGCTCAAGCTAGAGAAAGAGCTAAAAGATTTAATTTAGGGTTAAGTGCTAGAGAAGAAGATATGAGAGTAGGTGAGGAAATAAGAACCCAAGAACTTCAAGATCAAGCTATACAAAATATATTACAGTCAGTTTCAGGATATGCTACTGATGTTAATAGGGCAAGAACTTATGCAGATATAACTAATGCAATGAGTCCTGAATATGCAATGTATGAAGATCCTGAACAATCTTTAGTTAATAAATTATTTTTTGGTAGTAGAAGAACATATGGTTATCGAGATCAAAATAAGACTAAAAAAGAATAAAATATATAAAAATGGCAGTAAGAACAGTACAATATGTTTCACAATTTGATCCTGCAGCAGAACAACTTTCTCAAAATGTTTTGAAAGATAGACAAGCAAGATTTGATCAATCTTATGCAGGATTAATAAATGAATATGCAAGACAAGGTGATGTTTTTTCTTTAGATCCAGAATATAAAGAAAAACAAATGCAACAATTTAGAGATAAAGCTAGTGAAGTTATAGATAAATATAATGGTGACTATGGAGCTGCTTCTAAAGAACTTGCTGGATTAGTAGCACAAGAAAGACAAAATCCTTTCTATAATTTAAATAAAATGCATATTCAGAAAAAGGCTGAAGAAATGGCATTAAAAAATAGATATGGTGCTGATGCAATAGTTTTAAAAGGAGTACCAGATAATTTAGAAGAAGTTGTAAATGATCCATCTAAATTAGATTATGAAATTTATGATAGGTCTAAAATGAATAATAAGTTTCTTCAAATTACTGAAGATTTGGTTAAACCAAGAGTTACTGCTCCTAAAAAAATTAAAGGTATGGAAGGTTACTTAGCTCAAGATTATGAAGTAACATCAGAAGATATTGATAATATAACTCAAGATGAAGAAGATATTAATATGATAATGGAAGCTGTACCTGAATTAACCAGAATAGCAGAATCTCAAGGTTTAAATCCTAAATCTTTTATACAAAAATATGCCAGAACAATGCTATCAGATAGAGTTGGTATTTATAGAAGACAATATTTACAAGATAATAATTATGTTCCTCCTACTAATGAGCCTTCTGAACCAGATGTTTTTACTGGAGAAACAATACCAGGAATGTTAAAAAATAGAACAAATGCGGTAAAAGTTTCTGATTTATTAGAAGAAGGTCAAAAATCACTTACAGATTCAGATGTTGAAAAATCAGTAAGTGAAGCATTAGATAAAGTATCATCTCCATATACTCGAACTATATATAAAGGTATTAAAAAAGTTGGAGATCTCATGTCTAAATACTTTCCTGAAGACGTTAGAAAAGCTGGTTATAGCCCATTTGATATTGGTTTAAACGATGCGGTAGCTGGTATAAAAGCTTTAATAAATAATGGTAAAATAGAAAAATTGGGTGAGGCTGAAAAATTTATTATCAATTTTAAAAAGAAACATCCTGATGTTGATAATTTTTCATTAAAACAAACAGCTAAAGCAATAGATGATATTCATGAACAATATAGTAAAGAATTTTCAACAACACATATTCCTTCACGGGAATTTAATGCTGCAGAATCTAATTTTGTTTTTATAAATAAACAAGGGAATATAGGTAATATACTTGGTCGAAAAATTTCTACTTATGATGAAGAAGGTAATCGTGTTGAAATTCTTGGTGAAGATAAACCCGATCAATTTTATGAATTAATTACTGGTAAAAATCCCACAGAATTAAGTTTAAATGATAAAATAGCTGCATTAAAAGCTACTGGTATTACCGGATTAACTTTTACAGGAACGACTCCTGCTTCATTAATAGGTTCTACAATTAGTGGAAAACCTTTAGAAATTGAAAATACAACTCCAGCTAAAGAAGCTGGTTCAACAGCTTGGGCTGCTGCTGAAGCTATTAGAACAGATAATAATAGTGAACTATTAGATGATGCTGGTAATAAATATGGTATTTATAAAGATGATAATGGTTTTTATGTTATACCAAATCAAATAAAATATGTAAGAGATAATTTTGGAATTGATCATTTTAGAGTTAATAATATGTTAGATTATAATTCTAATTTAGATAAATTTTCAGGTATACCTATAATTGTACCTTATGATGAAAATGATGTTCCAATTTTGATAAATGATGAAGATAATGAAATATATTTTTCTATTGATGATATTATTAATGCAACAAGAAATGATATGATTAAAAGAGGTTATATTAAATTAAAAGAACAATAAAAATTAATTATGGTTAAGAAAATTCAATATAATGATTTTAAAAAATCTTTACAAGATCCTCGTAGTAAGGTAAAAGATCCTTCAACAACAAAAACTAAAGTAATAAATTATGAGGATTTTGTAAAAGACTTAAAAATAAAACCTTCTTATGGTTCTTCTAAATATCAAAGATTTGTTGGAGATACTGGTATAGGGGAATCTAAATATGATTATAATGTAACTCCAACTGAAATAGAAACTTTAGGTTTAGATTATATTAGGGCATCTCAACAACCCTGGACTGAACAAGCTGGCAGAGCTATAGGTGGTGGTTTATATAAAGGTGCTTTAACCGCTATTGAAGATGTTGGCTACTTATTAGATTTAGAGAATAATATTAAAAGATTAGCGGGATTGGAAGATGTGGATACTAATTTTGTGTCATCTTGGGCTAAAGAAATGAAAGAAAGTTATGATGAGAAGTATCCTATATATAAATATAATCCTGATAAAGTTATGGATTTTAGTGACCCAGGTTTTTATTGGAGTGCTTTACAAGGAGTTATAGACAGTGCTGTAGGTTTTGGTGCTATAGGTGTAGGTGCTGGAGCTACTGTAGGAAAAGGTTTAAAATATTTAGCTGCTGCAAATAAGTTTGGAGCACCCGTACAAAACTTAATGGCTACAGCTGGAACAGCTTTTACTACTAATTATGCTGAGGGTAAAATGATGGCTGTAGAAATGTTTGATAATGTTGTTAAGGATAGGATGGGTGAGGTTGAGAAAGAATTATTTAACCAAGCTTTTAAAGAAGTAAATAATCTATATCCTACACTAGATCCTAATGTTAAATCTCAAGAAGCTCTAAGACTTTTAAACACAGATAAATATCAACAACAATTACAACAAGCTGAAGAACAAATAAGAACTGAAGCTGGTGAACAAGCTGATGCTTTTCAACGTAGAAACATGATATTTATGTTATCAGATGCTATAGCTATCAATGGTATGTTTAGAGGTAAAGGTGTTACAAGAAATCTTCTTAAAGACAAATCCTTTAAAAATACTATTAGTATGATAGGTAAACAAGCTCCTACGGAATATGTAGAAGAAGTCGGACAAGGTGTATTGCAAAAAGAAGGTGAGTATCAAGCTTTAAAAGCTGCTGGACATGATGTATCTGATATATCAAGTGATCCTGTACAAAGAACTTTTGATTTTTTTGTTGATCCTCAAACACAATTAGAAGGTTTAATGGGATTATTTGGTGGTCCTGTACAACATGTGTTAGTACAAGCTCCAAGTAATTTAGCTGGTAGAAAATCAGATCAAGAATATAGGGAAGCTCAAAAAGAACAAGTTAAACAAAATGAGCAATTACTTAATGCATTAATTGTTGATAGAGCTAATACTGAAAAAGCTAAACAAGACGCTATATTAAAAGGAGATGATCAAGGTTTTAATACTATTAGTAAAGAAGATTTTGCTAATATATTTTATAGTAATGCTCAAAGAGGAACTGTTGAAAATTTAGAAAATCTTGTTAAAGAAGTTTCACAATTATCTCCAGAAGAAGCTGCAGAAAAAGGTTATGGAGAGAATTATAAAGAAGAAGCTCAAAAGAGATTAGAAGATATTAAAGCTTTAGAAAAAACTTATTTAAAAACAATGAGTAGATTTTCTGGTGATGATCAGCAATCAGTTAGAAAATATGCTTATGATTTAACTGTTAAACAACGTGCTATTTCTGAAGGTTTGACTGAAATAAGTAAAGAAAGAAATGAACTACTAAGAGATGTTCAAGAAGAAATTAAAACTTTAGAAAATAAAAATATTACTGATGATCAATTTGAGTTAGAGGAACTTAATGATAGAATTCAAATATATGGACAAGCTAAATCAAGATTAACATCTATAAAAAATGAAGCTCTTTTAAAACCTAATAAAAGGTTAGAAAGAGCTGCTAATGAATTAAAGAAAAAGATTGATAAGTTACAGGAAGTTAAAGCTAATAAACACAATTATACTCAACAAGAAATTGATAATTATAGTAATGAAGTTGTTACGGCAAGGGAAAAATTTAATAGACTTAGTATATTTGCCGGACAACAGACTCGTAATAAAAAAACTATAGATAAAGTTAATAGACTTTATAATGAAAGGATAGATGAACTTGAACAAGAATCTAATGAATTAAAACAATATAGAGAAGAATTAAAATCAAAAATAAAAGAAAATAAAGATAAGATTAGATCTTTTAATAAAAAAGACTATTCTTCTTGGAAAGACTTACAAGATATTACAGAAAAACAGGAGTCTTATAGACAAGCTGGTAAAATGATTAATTCAGAATATCAAAAGTTAAATTCCAATCCAGATGAATATGTAGCTGAACAAGAAGAAAAAATTAAAAATTCTCGTAAAGATTCTAAACAGAGGGATGTTGACAATGCAAGAACACCTGAAGAAAAAGAAGATATTATTAATAAAACAGATGATCCTGAAGTTAAGCAAGATTTAGAAAAAGATAATAAAAGTAAAATACAAAAGGAAAGAAGAGAGCAGCGTAAAAATTCTGTTCAACAAACACCTCCTGTTGAAACAAGAACTCAAGATCCTTTTACAACTAAAGCTGGTAGAATAGGGCAAGCTAATACTCAAGCTGAATTAAATAAAATTAATGATGATATTGATAAAGATAAAAATCTTACAGAAGCTCAAAAGAATCAGTTAAAATCTTTAATAAATGCTAAAAAGAAGATTGCAGAAGAGATTGAGAATGATGAAACTACAAATAAACCTACAGCACCTATATTAGATGAGTCTTTTGTTTCTGAAGTAGAAGATGGTGTTGATAATACAGAAGAACATGTTAGAAAAGAAAATGGTGAAATTTCAACTCATGATAATGAAGGTCCTGTATATGAAAATAAAAGAGTAAAGTATGGTTTTAACTTAGTAGCTCATCTTCATAGATTATATAAAAGAGTTGTTAACGGTAAAAAAATTTCTAAGCAAGATGTTGATAATGAATTAAATCCTAATATTATTCATACTTCTGTACTTAATCCTAATAAATATGGAAAAGGTACTAAAGTATATATTAAAGTTGATGATTCAAAAGACACTATTGTAAATGCAGAAACTGGAGAAACCTGGGCAGATTATTTAGACTCTATTAAGAATTTACCAGAAGAAGAAAAAAATAATCTTATTAGAGACATACAACCTATGGTTATTGTTGATGAAGATGATAATGTTATAGGACATTTACATACTACAGAATGGATAAATGATGAAAATATTTATACTGATGTTAATGAAGCTAAAGAAAATATTAGAAAGATTCGTGATAAAATTATTGAATTAGATAACAATAATGATGTATATGAAACTACAATTGAAAATAAATCTATAGGATATTTATTTAGAAATACTGAAGGTTTACAGAAAGTATCTAAAGCAATAGAAGATGAAAATGTAATATATGCTATTGGTGGACGTGGTACATTAATTTCTGATCAAAATTTAGAAAATCTTCAAATAACTAATGAGTCATCTATTAAGTCATCTTGGACTTATATGGTTGTACAAACTGGTAATAATGAAAATGGTAAGGTTTATACAGCTATCCCTTTAATTAATTCTAAATTAACAGAATCTGAACATTATGAAGATATTAGAAATACTGTTTATCATGCTATTAATATATATTATAAAATAAATGCAAATAAAGATTTAAATCAAGATGAAGAAAATGTTTATAATCAATTATTAAAAAATGATATTGATTTACAAAGTGCGGAAGGATTAACAGAATATCTAAATAATTTTATATTTGTTTATTATAATCAAGGTAGAGACTTAAAAGATGAAGTTAAAAGATTTGATAATCCTTTAGAAAAAGTATTATTTTCTATTGATTCACAACAAATACAATATATTAGAAATGGTAATAGAGGTTATATTAATCCTAAAAATACATCTCAAGAAGAATTTAATCAAACTATAAATTATATTATAGGCAAAGTTTTACCTGATATGTATGCCAATATATCTAAATCTGGTGTACAAAATATGAATAATCCTGTTAAAATTATAGATGTACAAGAAGGTAAACTTGGAATAAGAACTCTTTATGATTCTTACAAAGAATACTTAAGAGATGTTACTAAAACTGATATATTAGGTAAAAAAGTTGATACTGTAAATGAGCAAGATGTTTATACTTATACGATACATCCTAAAATAGAACTAAATTTTGATGATATTGTTAAACCTGTAGAACCTGAAACAACACCTCCGATAGATAAAACTAAAAAAGAAAAAGTTTCAAAAACTACAGAAGAAGGTTATTTTCAATCTAAAAAAGATGCTTTTTTTGATAATGATAGTAATAAAATAGATAATTTTTTCTTAGAAAGTGGTCAAGAATATACTGATGAATTACCTGAAATTACAGTTGAATCTCCAGAAGATATAGCTGATAAATTTTCAGAATTACCTCAAAGTATTATTTTACCTAATCTTGATGCTGAGAAACAGGGTGCTATTGTAGATATCTTATTTAAAGAAGCTTTATCTGAAGTTATTTCAGCTGAAGATAAAATATCTACTACAGATGTCTATAATAAAATATTTGATCAAATTACAAGTAGTTTAGAAATACGTGCTGATAATATTAAAGGTCAGCAGCAAAATATTAAATTAGCTAAATCCAAAAAAGATGATGTAGCTGTTGAAAGATTTCAAAAACAATTAGCTTATGAAAAATATTTATTTGACTTATATCAAAACTTTATTTTAAATAAAAGTAGTTTAATTGAATTAGCTAATAATAAACTTCAAACAGTTGATTTAATTACAAGAGTTGATAATAATGATAATGAATATATTTCAGATAATGAAGATGATGTGAATGAAAAAATTCATGATCAAACCCATTATGAAAGTGATAGAAAAGATAAGGTTTCAAAACGAATCAAAAGATTTTTAGCTGATATAAGAGAATATGATCAAAAGGGTAATGTAAAGAAAAATTTCTTAAATAGAGATTCTTTAATGAATTTTGATGAGGTTTATAATCAATTACAAGTTATAACAGCAAATGTAGCTCCTGATTATAAACAAATTATGGCTAGACTTGAATCATATAAAGATAGTTTTCCTTTTATAAATGACGTGATTAATAAATTAAAAGATAATACTTACCCTAATATAGAAAATATTAGAAATGAATTTGTTTTAATGATGACAAATCATTATAGTAATAGTAAATATGTACTTTATAGAAAAGTATCAGGTGGAGTTGATTATGTAGTAGATAATTCTAATGCTAATTCTATAAGAGATGCTATTATTAATAATTGGGAAAGTTTGTTTATTAAATCAAATTTAATTGATGTTGATCCAGATAATGGTAGTTATATTATATCTAAAGAGAAAGCTGATAATCTTATTGAGAAGTTAGAAGGATGGAAGAAAAATCCACCAAAAGAAGCTACAAAAGAAGTAAGACAATGGTTACGTGATGTAGGTATTGTTATGGATGATAAAACTTTAAAATATCTTGAAGATAATATATTTCGTTATAATGGTAATAAATGGAAATGGGAAGATCAATTTACTAAAGGATTCTTTGAACAAATATCTAAAGGATATTTACATAAAGAAAAAGGACAACAATTAGATCAAAATTCTATTGTAAAACAAGGTATTGTTAAAGCTTTAGCGGGATTAGACAGTAAATTTACAACTTCATTCCATAGTAATTCTCATAGAGAAGGTAATAAAACTGTTTATTCTTATGGAGTAAATAAATATATTACTGATAAGGTAAGAGAATATAAAACTTTAAATGAATCTAAAGATAGCGATGGAAATGAAGTTTATACGAATACTTTAGTTACTAAAAAATTAAGTGTTGCTTTCAATAAAAATTCTCTTTGGTTATCAAATATGATTAAAAAAGATGATAATGGTAATTTAATGAAAGCTCAAAATGGTGAATATATTATAGATTTAGAAACTTCTACTTATCAGAATTTAAACTATTTTACAGCATCTTTAGAACCTTTTAAACAAATGGGTGCAGCTAGTAGAGATAATAAAGAATTAACTAAATTATCTAATGCAGAAATAGAAGCTTTTAAAATTGCTAATTTACATTCATCTATTAAAGATAATGCTGGTCATGATAAAAGAATAATTAATTTATTATATTTAACAACTTCAGATAAATCTACTGTAACAGGATTAACAACTGAAGCTGTTAATATTAAATTTGATCATGAAACAGCTAATATAGAACAAGAAACTGTTGATTTACTTTATGAACAATTAGTTAGACCTGAAATTAATAGGATACGTAGAGTAGAACAAATTATTGAGGATAATAAAAAAGACGATATTAATCTTGGAGATAGCTATTTAGAAGGTGCTAAACAATTTCTTTTATTACCAGCTTTAAATGACGTAGAAGGAATTTTTAATGAAGATGGGAAATTACATGGAGAAACAGAAACACAATTAAGATCAGAAATAGATTCTGTAATTAAAAATTATATAAATGAACTTGTGCAAGAAAAATTAGATTCTTGGGAAGATAATAATATTATTTCTAAAAATTCTGACGGAATTTACACTTCTAATTATTTAAATAAAAAGTTTGTAAATTCTTTTAAAGTAGATAAGAATCAAAAAGTTAAAGCTACTGCTACAGATATGGTAATTCAATATCTTGTTGGTAATGCTAATATGTTTATGACAACTGTTGGTGATCCAGCTTTATTCTTTAAAAAAGATATTAAAACTACTTTTGAAAATGTTACTAAACGTCTTGCTGCAGATATAGCTCCTGGCTCACAAGGAGATCAAACTATGACTGATGTTTATAAACAAGGTTTTGCTATAGATAGAAAAGTTAAGTCTCTAGTACAAAGTCAATTACAAAAACTTCTTGGAAAAGAAGCATATAATGAAATTGAAGCTACAGATGCACAGGAGTACACAACCTTTTTAGAAGACCTTTTTGTTAAGAATATGCAAGGTAAGATTGAAATGGATGGATTATACTCTAAGGTACGAGATATTGTCTCAAATCAAATAAAACAAGGTAATTTTGACTATATTCAATCTCTCGAAGATAATCTTTCAGAAAAAGAATTTGAATATCTTCAAAATTTGATATTGCAACCAATGAAACCTGTGTATGTTGAAAACATTATTGATGAAGATCTTGGTATAGAACGAAGATTATATATTAAATCTTCTTCATTTGCATTATCACCAATGTTAACTAAGGGAACAGAGCTTGAGAAATTAAGAATAAAAATGGAAAAAGCTGGTATTTCAAGATTAGCTTATAGTACTGCTGTTAAGAACGGTAATGTTACTAACCCTATTAATTTATTTAAATATGAAGATAAGGATGGTAATCTAATAACAAACGAAGAGTATCAAAATTTATCTTCTAAAGAAAAAGAAAATTTTACTCAAAGTCCTTATATAGATGAAACAGTTGAGTTTGATGATACCAATACATTATCAATTCCAAGAACTGGTTTTAGAATTCAACAGGATATTCCATATAATCCTTTAAAAGATTCTATTAATAAAGTATCTCAAGCATCCAAAAACTTATTTGTTAATATGCTTGAAATAGATGGTTTTAAAGTAGATTGGTTAAATAATGGTAAAGAAGTTAAAGGTTCTGAATTACAAAAAGAATATCTTAAATTTTATCAAAGATTGTTTGAGATTCAAAGAGAAGAACTTTTAGAAGAATTGAATTATAATGAAAATGAAGATACTCTTGATTTAAATAAATTAAGAGATATTTTAAAAACTGAAGCTATTAAAAGAGGTTATCCTCTTACTGATTTACAAAATTTTGATTTAGACAATGAATTAAAATTTTTAGCATTTAGCCCTTCTGCAAAGAAATTTGAAGCATTATTAAATTCTATTGTTACAAATAGAGTTATTAAAATGAAATTTCCTGGTAAATCTTATGTATTAGGCTCTGAGGAAGGTTTTAATATGAAGAATGCTTTAATTGCTGAAGAAACAGACTTAACTAAACATAATATAATTCCTACAGAAAAATTTGATGGTGAATTAAAACCTTCAGATGGGCAAGGTTCATCTAATCAAATTATAATTCCGTGGGATTTTAAAGAAGATATTGAAGATTTCATTATAGATGGAAAAATTGATTTAGATAAAATTCCAAGTAAACTTTTAAAAATGTTTGGTATGAGAATACCTAATCAAGGTCCAAATTCTCAAGCAGGTTTAGAAGTAGTAGGATTTTTACCTAAATCTACAGGTGATTTAATTATAGCACCAAGAGATTTTGTAGAACAGATGGGTTCTGACTTTGACGTAGATAAACTTTATGTTTATAGGTACAATACTTTTTATGATAGTAAATCTGGTAAATTAAAGTTATATGGAGCTGATAGAAAAAAAGCAGAAGGATTATATGAAAAAAGAAGAGATCCTGCTACAGAAAAGTTATTAGCTGATATGTTACCAGAAGAAAATGTAGAAGAAATATTTAATTGGGATAAAGAAAAATTTATTAAAAAATTAGAAAAAGCTGATTTAATAAATAAAATAGTTGATACACATTTAGCTATACATGAAAATCCAAATCCTTTTGTACAACGACAAATTAAGAAACCTTTAGATTTTTGGAAGTTAGATACAATTAGTAAAAAGATTGCTAAAATTAGAGAAAAAGAAGGTTTATTTACAGGATTGTCTGATGAATATCAAAAGAAACAATTTATTAATGCTGTATCGGGTAAAGCTGGTGTTGGTGTATTTAGTAATGATTCCATGTTTAATGCATTAGTACAAGGAAAAAATATTAAGTTTGCTGATAGAAAAGTTGGTAAAAAAGTTATACATTTTGAAGTTAAGTTTGGTAATAATACATCAACAGGTGATTTATCTAATCCTTTTACTTTAAAATCACAAAAGATACTTGAAAAAGTAGATTATAATTTTGATAAACTATCTGAAGAAGATTTTAATAAAATTGAGTTAAAATCTGATATTATTAGTGGATATCAATCTGCTGCTGTAGATAATCAAAATGAACAAATTTTAGATAAAATTAATGCAAATTCAGAAACATTTCCTGTAATTAAGGTAATGGGTGCATTAGGATTTGATGAAGAAATTCCTTACTTTTTATCTCAAGATATACTGGTAGATTATGTTAATGAAATTACAAAATTAAGAGGTTTAGGTGAATATATTGCTAATGTTGAACAAGTAGCAAGAGAAAATATTCTTAAGAATCCTAAATATCAAGTTGAATTTGATCCAAAAAAACATAGTTCTTACGGTAATGAAAAATTAAGTTTATCCGTAATGCAAAATATGATAAAGGATGCTAATTCTGTTGAAGATTATAAATTATATCAAAGAGCTATTCTTGATAAATATATGGATTTAAAAATTAAGGGTAGAATTATTGGAAAAATTCAATCTGGTTTAAATCTTGATAGTCAAGGTATAGGTAAATCTTTATTTGATAGTATTATTAGACAGGAAGAAATTGAAACTTTACGTGTTGATATTGAAAATATTGATAGATTATTTGAAGAAACTATTCCTGCTATGGCTATTCAAAATGGATTAAAAATTAATAATAAATTATGGAAAAGATTTTTTCCTTTTGAACATCCTATTTTAACAAGTAATTTTCAAAAACTAGAAAAAATATATCAAAGAACTGATAGTAATAGAATGACAAGGGTAGAATTTAGAGAAAAGGTTTGGAATGATATGAAAAGATTTTTATTTAGTAATCCAAATTTATTTTCTACTAAAGAAATAGTTAATTCAGAAGATGTATTAAATGAACGAAGAAGATTATTAATAGATAGTAAGGATAATAAATCTTTAGCTAGTATAACAGAAATAGCTCAGAAGAATTTAAAAGATAATAGATTTTTACAAACATTACATACTTTTATTCATAAGAATGGTGGGCCTAGTACTGTTACTTTTAGAGCTTCTACAAAAGAGTGGAGAGATGAAAGTAAAATATATGAAGGCATTGTGGATTTGCTTTTAAATGAAAGAAATCTTGGTGAAAATAATACTCCGTTAGAAGTTTATGGAAAAGATAATTATACAAGTAGAGATCTGTTCCATGATCTTGTTTGGGCTGCTTATCTTAATGGTGGTATACAAGAAGCTACTCAATATGTAAAATATATTCCACCTGCTTATTTACACTTATTACCTTTTGCTCAAAAAATAAATGATTGGGTAACTCGTAATTTAGAAAATGATAGTAAATTTATGTCTGGTGATTCAGAATATACAGAAGATTTATCTGTATTCACAAAACAATTTATTCAAAATAATCCTGAAAGATTACCTAAATTTGAATCAAAAGATGTTGAAGAATATGAAGATGGTTTAATTTATAAAGGTGATATGAAAACAAAAGAAGATGTGGCAATACCTTTTATGTCTACTTATGTTAAAGATACACCAAGAGGTTTTAAAAATTTTAAAGCATATCAACTTATTGGTACAGTAGAAAAAGATAATAAAATATATCCTTTTTATATTGAAATACCTGTTGTAGGAACGGCTGGAAAATATAAGATAAGTGAATATAATTACCTAAGTTCAAGTTTTAATGAAACTGCATTTAACCCTCAAAAAACAGTACATAAAGAAGGTGCTTTACATATGGGTAATGTTGTTAAAAAAGCAGAAAAAAGATATAAAGCTACTAATCAAGCTGCTGCAGTAAGTATAAATGAATTAGAGATTGAGGATACTTATAAAAGTAAAAAGTCTGCAAGAGATGTTATGAACAATACTTTAAATAAGATAAAAAATAATTCTAAAGATCCTTTTAATCAAGCTGTAGCATCAGCATTATCATCAATAATTAATAAAATTGATTTAGATAATTTAGATATTAGAGTTGCAGATGATTTAAAAAGTAGGTTTAGTAAACAAGCTAAAGGTAAATATGAAAAATTTAGTAGTGGTAAGCGTAGGCTTAGTATTAATGCTAATCATAATGATCATAAAGATATTTCCAATTTGGAACATACTTTATTACATGAACTAATTCATGCTATAACATCAGATGTATTAAAAAATCCAAAAACAGCAGAACAAAAGAAATTAGTAAAAAGATTAGATAGTTTAAGAAAAGAATTTCAAAATTATTTAAATTCATCTAATGAACATAAAGAAAAATATGCTGAATATAAAAAACGTGGTAGTTTAAAATCTGAAGAAGATTTATTATATTATGGTGCTGAAAATTTAGCTGATTTTGTATCATTATCATTTAGTAATAATATGATGCAACGAGTTCAAAATGATATAGTTTCAAAAGAAAAAACTATATTTGAAAGATTTATTGAAGAAATAATAAATATTTTAAATCAATTTGGTATAAATATTAAAAAGGATAGTTTATTAGAATCTTCTTTAGAGTCTATTGTTAAATTAGCTGAGATGCAACATGAATCAAAAACAATTGCAACAGAGACTAAAACTGAACAGGATAGTGAAAAAAGTACTATTGATATATTTAAAGAATATCAAGAAGCTATGAAGCAAGACGGAGATACTTTTGAGGAATTGTTACCAGGATTTATACCTCAACCAAGAGACTTATTAGAAAAATTTAATGAATTAAACGAAGATGGTACTTCTAAAAAATTAGCTGTTAGTGATGAAAATTATAAAAAAATGCTTACAAGAGCACAAAAGATAAATAAATCTCAACCTTATTATAAGGCTGAAATTACTAAAGCTTTAGGTGAAGAAGTATCTAGTAGATCAGGTAGAGAATATTATAAAATAACTCTCAAAGAAAGAGCTGAATTAAGAGATATTAATTATATGAGAGAAAATATTCCTGATAATTATATTGAAGAAGTTATGAAACGTTGTAAATAATATTTATATTTGCAATAAAGTTTAATTAAAAATACTATTATATGGCAAATGCAATAAATTGTCCAATATCATCAGATCCAAAATGGAAAGAATTAATTAAAAAGTTAGGTTCTAAAAAAAAAGCTTATAAAGCTTTTATAGCTAATGGTTTTAAAATTCCTACTGATAAAGAACTTAATTTAGAAGATAAGCAAAAAAGAGATGTTGAAGAAAAAAAATCAAAGAGATTTAGTCCTATTATAGAGAGAAATGAACTTGAAATAAAAAGACTTAAATCTATTGTAAGTAGAAAACAATCTGATTTAGGGAAAGTTAAAAATAAATATGAACAGAGAAAAAGAATTCAAGCTCTTAAAAATAAAATTGAAGAATTAGAAGAAACTAACGTTATGCTTAAAAAAAAGAAAGCGTTAAATGATGTTGAAACTTATGCTGAAGAAGATTTAGGAAATGTTGAATCTATATTAAATAGATATTATTCTGAGGGTATAACATTTAGTGAGTTACATAGTGTTATAAAGACTATAAAAATGTGGCAACAAGCTGGAGATTTTTCTCAAGAAGATCATTTATTTTTAACTTCTGAAGAAATGGAAGAGCTTGATAATCCAGATAATGAGTTAATTCAAGAAATTAGAAAAAAGTTTTTAGATTGGAAATCAAGATCTGATAGATTATATAATAAATATATTCAGATATCAACTTCATTATTAAATGATGCTGCACAAGAAGAATTTGGTGAAGATGCTTATATTGAGCTAGATAAAGCTTTAAAGGATGTTAATTTTTTATTTAAAAATACTATAGACATTTCTGAAGTTGATAATGTATTATATCAATTATTATCACAATGGAATAAAAAGGCAAATTATAATGCAAGACAAGAAGTTAAAGAAGATATAGATGATATTAAATCCATAATGAATAGATTGAGAAAAAAAGGTGTAATGTCAAAATTTGTTAATTTATTACAACAAAAACAGTCTAATCAAGATAGTAGGAAGACTGGAGATATTACATTTAGATTTACACAAAAATGGTTTAATGATGAAAAAAAGATTTACAAAAGATTACAAAATAAATTAAATAAGGCTGATAATATTGAAGATAGGGTAAAGGCTAGTGCTTTGAAACAAAAAGCTTATCAAGAATTTAGAGATAGTATTAATAAAACAACTTTTACATTAGATATGAGAAAGTTGTTTTATGATGATGAACTTATTCAAAATTATTTGAAAACAGCTTCGTTAGAAGATCAATTTAAAGATATAAATTTAGAGTTTAATGAAAAAACCAGGCAAGATCATATAAGAGAAATAAAAAGACATTTAGGAGAAGAAGGTTTTGAAAGATATTATGAAAGAGCTAAAGAAAAATTAGAAACTTTTAAGAAAGATATGGAAGCTCAAAGAGAATCTTTAGAAGCTGATTTTGGTGAAAATCAAGCTGCTGTTGAAGAAAATATGCAAATTTGGAATTTAAAATATAATCCTTTCTGGAATTCACATTATGCACATGAAGGTCATCCTGCTAAAAAAATAGGTAATACTTGGGTTTCTAGCTCAAAACAATATGTTGAAGTTGTTGCGAGAAGATTTGATGAAAATGGAAAAGATTTGGGCAATTATGATAAAAATTTTGAATTAATAGCTCAAGATGAAGATATGTATGAAGCTTACAATCTTATCTTAGATGTTTTAAATACTTACAGTTCATTTTTACCTAGTTCAGATGTAGGATTTTTTCAAGTAAATACTTTACCTACCATTAGAAAATCTGTTTTAGAATCTTTTACAAGGGATGGAATGTTATCAGGTTTAAATTCAACTTGGGATTTATTAAAAAATAATACTAGAGCTGAAGCAGCAGAATCAAGAATACCTGAAACAGATGAAAAAGAATTACAAGTTAATTTTTTAGCAAATACCCAAAGTACTATTTCAGATTATGTTGATAGAAAAACTATAGAATATAAAAATAAAAATCCTGAATATGATCGTGCTGAATTAGCAGCTTTACAAGAAGAATGGGTTAAAGAAGTAGAAGATAAATTAGCTTCAGCTAAATCGTGGGATATTGAAAAAATATTAATAGCATTTAGTACGGCAGCATCTCAATATAAACATAAAGCCAAGATTGAAGATGCTATGAAAATAACTCGTAATATGATTGATGAGCTTATAGAAGCTCAAGATAATGCAGAACAAAATCCTACTTATAGTAAAATGTCTGAAAGATTAGGATGGAAAAGAAAAGATTTAAAAAACATGAAAGATATGGTAGATCATTTCATGGATAATTTCTTTGGATATCCTATAAAAAATAATAAAGGTAAAACTAAAAAGAAAGTTTATACTAAAAAGGAGAAAAAAGAAAAAGAAGAATTACAACAAGCTATACAAGATAATTTAAAAAATTTTGAGGAAGGTATTATTACAGAAGATACTTTTATTAAAAATGACGATAAACTTCAAACTCAGTTAGAAAAATTAGGTGGTGTTAGAAGTTGGACGAGAATAGGAGATTTATTATTAAAATATATTCAATTAAAAGGATTAGGTTGGAATGTATTTTCTGGATTTGCTAATATAGGTTTTGGTCAAATAGCAAATTGGGTGGAAGCTGCAGGTGGACAAAGATTTAATCAAAAAGAATTAAGAAAAGCAAGTTGGTTAGTAAGACATTCTATTGGTAAAAATGGTTCATTTCACTTACTTGAAACATCTACAAGTAAAAAGATAAGAAACTTAATGGATAAGTTAGATGTTTTAAAAGAATCTAAAAATGAATTATTTGAACAGAAAGTAAATAGTTTTATGAAAAAATTTAGATTTGCTAATCCTTTTAATATGCAATCTCGTGGCGAGTATCTTAATCAAGCTCCTGTAATGATAGCAATGATGATGCATGAAAAAGTTTTACTAAATGGTAACGAAACTAATATGTGGGAAGCTATTGGAGAAGATGGTAATTTTAAAGAAGGAGTTACTTTACCTGAAAATTCAAATTATAAATCTTTAGATGATTTATTGTTTAAAAGAAAAAGTAGTATTGATGATGCTATTAGGGAATTACACGGTAACTATGATTATGAAGATGCTCCTTTATTAGCAAAAAGAACATGGGCAGGTAGAGCTATATCACAATTTAGAACATGGGCTTTTATGGGTTTTTATAATAGATTTGGTGGTGAACATAACTCTCATATTGCAGGGTATACTAAAAAGGGTAGATATAAGAGTTTAGCTACTTATTATCAAAATTTAGGTGGTTTTAAAGCTACAGTTGATATTACTAAAAATTTATTAAGAAAATTAATGTTTCAAAACACTAAGTTTAATGAAATGATTAATTCTGAAAAAGGTTTTACTGAAACAGATGCTGCTAATATGAGAAAAAATATGCAAGAAATTGTATTATATATGATTGTTACAGGATTAGGATTATTATTAAAATCTGCTGTTGAAGATAATGATGATGAAAGAAGTAAATTAAGATACGCTTCTATATTTTGGATTAATCAAATGGGTCGTTTAAAAACAGATATTTTATTTTATACTAATCCAATGGAATTTGAAAAACTTCAGAGACAAGTTATGCCAGCATTTACTTTTGTAATGGATGCAAGTAAATTAATGGATCATGGATATAAATTATTAACAGGACAAACCACAGATATATACCAAAGTGGTATTTATGCTCATAAAAGTAAAAGTAAAAGATATGCCAGAAATCTTATACCAGGGTGGAATATTATTAATAAATTAGAATCTGCAGGTAAACAAATATATCAAGGTAACTAATATTATGTAATTTACACTACGTAATTTACGTTATGCAAATTTTTTAGAAAGCGTAGAAATTAATCTACGCTTTTATCATTTAATCTAATTCTAAAATTCTATGCCAAAACTTCATATCAACATCCATCCCTAAATTATCAGCACAATTAATCTCATTTTTAACTTGTTTTTTATCATAATCTTCTAACTTATCCCAATTTTTTATTATTTCATCTGATACAACTTTAGTTATATAAGTACTTCTACCTAAAGCATATCTAAATGCAGATAATAATATCAACTTAGGTTCATCAAATTTTATATCTTTTTTACTCATTGTTTAATTTTTTAGGTTCCCAATAAAGTAATATAGTATTATCTTTATATACGAATTGTTTTAAATCTACTTCTATTTTAACATTATCTATTCTATTAACCCTACAAGAAAATGTATTAAGAGATAAAGGTCTATTATCATTATCTTGAGGTTTAATAAATATAGGTTTTACCGGTTTAAATAAATAACAGGAATCTACACTAGACTCTATCATACCACATTCATATCTAGGTCTTGAAATAAAAAAATCTTCTATTTTTTCATTTGTTTTACCTGATAATTTTTGTTTACTATATTCTTCTAAAAATTTAGCTCTGTGTTCGCATCTATAACATAACATAATTTATTAATATTTTTAAAATTAAAAAGAGAGATTTGGCTAAAATCTCTCTTTAAAACATAAACTCATTAAATTAAACTTGCTTGGTTAAACACTAATTTAATTTAATTAAAAAAAGAATATTTCTTTACGTAGGGTTACTGGTTTGTACGGTCTTACTACTAACCCTTTTTCAGCTATCTTTATAGATTCCAATACCTAACAGTTTTCTTTAATCTAATGTGTTTTGTAAAGAAATATTCTTTAAATCTTTATTTATAATTATTTTTTAATTTTTTTAAAGTTTCTCCACCTCCACATTCATCAGTATCTTTAAATTCACAATTTTCACAAGCTTTTAATCCTTTAAATTGTATTAACCAACAATCAGAGGTAAGATTTTTTTGATCAATTTCCTTTTTATTTTTAAATTTTAATTGACCATTTTCTACGTAACCTTCTTGATAAATCATTTTATTATTTATTTTTAATTTAATCCCACCAATTTCTCATTTGTTTTAAAAGATCAAATAATTCATCCCATTCTTCTTTTTCAAGCTTATAACCTTTTTTTAAAGCTTTAAGATTATCCTCAACAGGTTGTTCAGATAATTCACTTTCATCAAACTTCCAACCGCATCTTTCAGCATAATTATCTTCTAAATAATTATTAATTAATTCAATAGTTCTGTTTATATTTTTAATTTTAGGTAATCTATCCTTTTCAATTTCATTACCATTTTCTATATATGGTAATAATCTTTCTAAAGAAATTTTAGTTAAAGATAATATAGGATAATCAGCATTGTAAGGATGTAAGTTATACACTACTTTAAAATAAGCAATTAAATTACCTATTCCTCTTTGCAAATTCCACCATCTATGTTGCCAAAATTTAAACTTATACCATTTATTAGCGTCAATGATGTTTTCCTTAAAAGACTTAAAAAATGTATCTGTAAATTCTACTTTCATATTTTATTTATTTTTATTATATAAATTTTGTTTAGTAATAATACTTTTAACCGCTTGATAAGATAAAGGAGTAAAATTATTTTGATCTACACCTACATCATACTGATTAGAAGATATTCTATTTTGAACATAACTTGTTTCTAATCCTGTATTATTAGGAACAGTATGAATATGCCCAAATAATTGCCAACTTCCTCTATGAGATTGATACCAACTTAACATTGGATAATGGCATAAAGTTATTCTTTGTCCTTCTGGAATTTCAAGATCTTTTTTAATATTAATGTTTAATAATTCAGTTACTTGTTCAAATTTATCAAAAGGTATATCTTTATACCTATCATGATTACCTTTTATTAAATATTTAATACCATTTAACTTAGATAAAAAATATACCCAAGTAGTTCTACTTGATCTAAAACAAAAATCTCCAAGAATAAATATTATATCTTTTTCTCCAACAATATTATTCCAATTATTAATTATTGTTTGATTCATTTCTTTAACCGAGTTAAAAGGTCGGTTACAATATTTAATGATCTTTTCATGTTGAAGATGAAGATCTGATGTAAAAAATATATTTTGATCTTTTATATTTAGATTAAGTGTTTTCATAATTATCTTCCTTTTTCGTTTGAATATAAATCTCTGGCTAAATCACTTTGCCAATATTCTTTAGTATTTACATCCATTATAGTTAGTTTACCTTCATATCCAGCTCCTTGATCTAAATTCCAAACATTAGATATATGTACAGGTTTGTCTGATGGTATATAATTATTATATTTATAACTAAGATTATAGTTTGTTGTTGTATGACCTATAAATATTTCTTTAAACTGTATTACTTTTTGTAAAGGAACATCATGTATATCGTGTTGAAATTGCCAAAATAAAGCTGTTTCATACAAATGTCTATCCCACATTAAATTTGATTTATTGTTAGATTCTATTGGTATTTTCCAGTCTAATCCACCATGTACATATAATCTATTTTCTTCATCAATAAAATAATAATGTTGTTTACTAAAGAATTCTTTCTCATGCTTTAATTTTAAATCTGGATAATTAATATTATAACTATCTTTAGTAGCTTTTCCTCCTTGCATTAACCATAAAGGATTAGCTATACCATATTTTAACCATTGATAACACCAATCATCATGATTCCCTTTTATAGGAATTAAATTTTTTATTTTTAGAAGTTCTTCAACTACTTCGGGAACCTGACTATACCCATCAGCTATATCACCTAAACTTATTAATCTATCCTTTTCATAATTAAATCCAGATTTTTTAATAATTTGCATGAAACCTTTATAGTTTCCATGAATATCTCCTATAACATATGTTTTCATTTAAATTTAGTTATTTTATTATAAAAATAATCATACCATCTATTAAATACATCTTGAAATTCTTCAGTGTAAATAAAGCATACATCAGAACCATCCATAGTGGCATAAATATCAATATCATTATTAGAATTTTCTCTTTTAATTTCATCAACAGCTCTTTCATGAGCTAAATCAGAAGTTAATTCTAATAATTTTTCATTAGTCAAATGTATTTCCATCTTGTTTTATACTATTAATTAAGATTAAGTTATTATAATTTTCGTTAGTTTTTTCTTCTTTATATAATAAATGTAATTTTTTGTTTAATTTTTTAATATCTTGAGAGAGAATTTCTTTAAATTCTTTTAGTTCTTTTTCATTTAAATTATTAGAATTTTTTTTATTGTCTTTGTTTTGTTCTAATAATTTTTTGTGTTGAGGATCTAAATACCCACTATAATCTTTAGTATCAGTGATATTATCCATTATCTGATAATTTTAAATTAACACTATAAGTACCAGGATTTAAAGTATAATTTGGTATATCAGCTGTAGTATCTTTATAAGTAATCCAAGGTTCACCATAAGGTTGATAAGGATTCCACGGATTATAAGGTTTTTCAATAATAATAGGGTTACTCCAATTAATTATTGTATTTACTTTTAAAGTAAATTGTTTCCATAATTCTTCTGGAAACATTACTTTTACAGCTTTAAACAATTTATCAAGATTTATATCCTCTTCAATCTTGATTGTTTTATCTATTGTATCTATCTGAGCTTTAATTTCTAATTCCATAATTAACCGTTTTTGTTTATATCATATTTATAAATACCTGTCAATAATCCAGGACGATCTTTTTCGTTTGTAAAAGTTAATTTTTTATACAGTTTATCATCAATATAAAAATTAAAAGAGATTTGATCTTCTTTAACAATTCTATCAACTTGAATATTTCCTAACCAATGACTATTACTTTTAGAAGATCCAACAAAGATTTCTTGTTCAAAATTATTCTTTGCTCCAAAGTTTTTTGATCCTATTTTATATGAATCAGACTTAATTTTATTCCAAATTGGGTAAGATTTCATCTGTTATCTCCACTTCCTTTTAATTTATTTCTTTCTTGTCTTGATTTTAATTTGTTTATATTCATTTCAGCTATAGTTCCTAAATCATATTTTAAATCATTAGCTAAATTAGCAATATACCATAATACATCTCCTAATTCTTTAGCTAATTCCTCTTTTTTCTTAAGAGTAAACTCACCATTATTATCTCTTAAGACTTTCTTAACTTTTTCAGCAACTTCTCCAGCTTCTCCAACTAAACCTAATGTGGGATAAACTATACGATGTTGTTCAGGATAAATAGCTGTTTTAATAGCTTGCATTTGATAATCTTTAATGTCCATAAGTTTTAATTATTTTAATATTAAAAAATTAATAATAATCCAATGATTACTAGTGCAAATATAATAATCATTTTCAATAATTCTGTATAATAATAAGTATTATTTCTTATTTTATACTTAAATTTATTTATTTTTTTCATAATATATTCTTTAATTAATATTTTTAATCTTATCTTTTAATCTATCTATATAATTCCAAAAAAGAATTGTTTCAGTTTTTGGTAAAGTATCATCAATTATTTCAATAACCTTATTTTTAGAAAATTTAGGTTCATTCATTTCAATATATTCTTGAGCTTTTTCTATAGTAGAAAATGCTAATGTAGGCTTAACACTTTTTAAAACACTAGAATAACCATATTCCCACTTAGAATTTACAAAATAATAATGACCGTTTTCATAAATATCAACTCCATCTTCTGTTGTAAATAAAGGAACTTTACTAAATTTAACTGCTTTGTCAATTCTAATATTTCCTTTATTATTATTATTTACACATAAAAATAATTTACCAGTATTGGTAGGATCATTAGATAAACTAGCAACGATATCTTTATTAATATTCTTACATATTTTAAATCCATCAATAATTCCTTTACTGCTTACACTTGCATTATACTCTACAATATCTCCAATAGTAAATATAGTATTATCTGAAAGTCTTTTAACTTGATGAATTTTAGCATTACTATTTACTAATAATTGCATTAATGTAAATGTTCCATGACCCAATAATGGTACTAAAGTATATTTTCCATCGGACTGCAATTTCCAAATATTAGTATTATAGGGCTGACATTTAAAATCTTGTATTAATTCTAATATTTCATACTCAGGTTCTTTAACTTCTTCCCAATATTCAGGATAATCTGTTGGATAAAACCATGTATGATTCCAATAATGAGCATTATCTGGCACATCAATGTGTGGTTTTGATATATATCCTAATTCTGGAGAACCGGGATATTTTTTAATCAATCTATACTTTTTCATAAGTAACAGTTTTAATTTTTAATCTTTTAACTTATATTTATATTTATATAAGAACTCCGCATATTCAAATTCTTTTTTGTTTTCTTCTGTAAATTCTAAATCTGATTCTTTTCTGTATTTTAAGTACTTATATCTATCTATTATTCTTTGTTTATCTTCTTCAGCCTTATGTTTCCAGTAATGTTTTTGCATTTCACTACCCTGGATTTTTCCTAATTCCTTATATCCATTTTTTAAGAAATCAATTATCAATTTCTCTAACGTATTATGTTTTTTCCTAAATAATTTAAATTTGATCATATTATTTGTTCTTTAATTAATATATCTTTTACTTTTTGTATTAAATCTTCGATAGAGTTATCATTTTGGATAATGTAATCAAAATCTTTATAGTCATCTAAAGCTACTTCGCTAGGATGTTTATCATCGCTTTCTGTAGAAGGTCTATTAACTCTTATTAAAATACCATTACGTTCTTTAACAGCTTCTGCTTCGTTAGGGAATCTAACATCTGTTATAATCCAGTTTGGATAGTATTTTTCTTTTATGTAAGCTTTAGACGAGTCTGGTTCCTCTTCATAAGATTTTACAATTTCTCTTATTTTTTCTTTATAATCAGCCATAGTAGCATTTACCCAAACTTGAGGATGCAATTGATTTCTTAATAGATCTGTTCCTATAATTTGCAATAGCTTTCTAGGAGTATAAAAGTTCTTTTTATAATTAAATACACTATTCCACTCTTCTCCCAACTCAGTATTCTTAAAAGTTTCATCTTCTAATTGTTCTCTAGTACAGCCTATTAAGATGCAAACCATATCTTTAAGTTTGTCTGCAAATTTAACTATTTTCCAACCTGATTGCACTGTATTTATTGATGGTGATTGTACAAATCTATTGAAGTTTTTATGATGTTCATGTAAATCATCATACAATATTAAATACTGTATTATCTTACCAATCAGATCTTTACCATTCAACCGCTCCTCTTCTTCCCACTGATACCAATGAGAGTCGGAGGAGCATTTTTATTATTTTTTATCATTTTAAATTATTCTCTAATATTTTAGTTTCACCTTCGCAATTAGTACAGTAAACATGATCATAAACACTTGATAAAATCCATTTCTGGTTTTCTTCATCCCATTCTGCCCAAGCATCTTTAATAATATTTGTACTACCACATACTTTACATTTTAATCTATATTTTTTCATAATCTAATAATTAAAAATCTCCATAATAAACTTGAAAACAAGGTAAACCTAAGTCTCTATACATTTCAACAACTTGGTTTCTATCTTCAAGTACAAATTGTATATTAAATTTATTTTGTATAAACCTTTTATAAATATCAAGTTTAACAATATAATCAGGTTTAAAATCTCTTTCATCTCTCATATATAGATAATCATAAGGAATATTATTTATATGAAGCCAATCTAAAGTTACATCTTTATCTTTTAAACTTCTACCTGTAATTATAATTATTTTATGATCATTTTTATATTTATTTAAAATACTTAAAATAGGTTTATTTACTTGATCATTTAAAGATTTACTAGCTTCATAAACATTTCTATTATATATTAAAGATAAAGTACCATCTAAATCAACAATAATAGCTTTATCTTTTTGGATTTCTCTCTCAATTTTTTCATATTGAGTTATTCTTATATCCGTTTTTATTGGACTATTTTTTTGATTTTCTTTTTTAAAATAATCATCTATCATAATAATTCAATAATATTATTATTTATTTTATCTATGTTTTAAATTAAACCTTCCCATATTTTCCGCAACATTAGCAACAATTATTTG
>Ga0209942_1000387_pt1 | contig 27306 bp, 16 predicted proteins | sample SalPonR1_A_D2_MG_FD_185695 | JGI IMG/M metagenome (GOLD analysis project Ga0209942, IMG submission 185695) | Salt pond soil microbial communities from South San Francisco under conditions of wetland restoration - Salt Pond MetaG R1_A_D2_MG... ...
GAAATCGGAAATCGGAAATCGGAAATCGGAAATCGGAAATCGGAAATCGGAAATCGGAAATCGGAAATCGGAAATCGGAAATCGGAAATCGGAAATCGGAAATCGGAAATCGGAAATCGGAAGGATCAAAACCTTATGGTTTTGATCTATGATTCAAGCATCTTTTCCCCACTGTATTGTGAATATGGCACGCCGTTGCCAATCATTGATGGCGAAGAGCACAATTGTTTTTTCCTGCCTTATCGAGTCCCCGAGGTATGGCGTTGTTTTCGTAATGAATCACCGAGGCTACTGATATGACGCTCCGAAGGTGCTCGGTTTATAGTCTCATCCACATACGTTTTTAGAAGCGGTTTTTTTAGGCTATACATATCTCATCATTAATTTTTACTCACAAATTATTCGTTTAAATGGTGGCCTGTACAATTTAAATAGTAAACAAGCCCCGCTTAGAGGCGGTAAGTCCGTAGCCCTTTGGAATGATGAGCATTACCGCGGGGAATAGGGATGTCCCATTAAAAAGAAGCCCCTTATTCACGGCATCATTCGAATACTGAATTCAATAAAAATTAAATTACAAACAATGCTGCAATCGCGATGAGTAACATCTTTTGACAGTGTCAGATCTGTTTATCATGAGTAAACCTATCCAGTATAAACTTTTCCCATTGCATTTAGTTTATTGAAACAAAAAAAGCCGGAGATTTTTAATCTCCGGCTTTTTTAAACTGTTCATTTAAAAACCCAAAAGTCAGGCTCTATAATTAGCTACCATAACCTGGATTTTGCTGATCTCGGATAACTTCGTTAGCATCCAACTCAAACTGAGGAATTGGAGATAACCGTCTGAAATCATTGAAAGGAATATCCAGTGGATCCGCATAGTGACCGCCTGCTGGTGTCCTTACAAGATCTTTTTGAAGTCTTTGAAGATCAAAATAAGCATGCCCTTCTGCATACAATTCTTTTCTTCTTTCAAGAATAATTTCATCAATGAGAGCTTGCCCGGTATTACCTGAGCGAACAGCATTCACGTCTGCTCTTGATTGAATTTCAAAAAGGAAATCCTGAGCTAATCCTACATCACCCTGTGGGTCACGTGCTTCAGCTTCTGCTGCAATTAAATACATTTCAGAAGCCCTCATGAACATTTCATCCTGGTTAAAGTTCGGATTGTGCTCCCATTTGTTAGACACATAACCAGTGCTCACTATAGGTGAACCCCCTGCCTGTCTGAGAAGTGGATATCCACGAATATCAGTAGCAGTAAAATTGTCATCCATAAAGGTTATGTCCAGTCTTAAGCTACTGTATCCAAGTCTGCGTGTATCCCAGAATGAGTGAACTGAGAGGAAACCATTAGAATCATCTGCTGTTACTCCTCCAGCCATCAACCATTCGGAATTAGGCTCATCGAATCCAGCAGCATATTCTGCCTGGCTCATCAGCTGTACACCACTAAATGCTCTTTGAGCTGCGGCAGAAGCATCAGCCCAGTTACCCATATCAAGGTGAACACGAGCCAGCATCCCTTGTATGGATTTCTTTGTCCATAAGAATACATTAGTTCGTGATTCGGGCATTAAGGATTCAGCTCGTTCCAAATCAATAACCATTTGGTCATAAACTTCTCCAACTGTAGATCTGCCAAGCGGTGGATCATTAGGATTTTTTACCTCAGTGTTTAACACAACACCGGGGTTATCCCTGCCTGCACTATAGGGAAGTGCAAAAACCCTTACCAAATCATGGTATGCTTTAGCTCTGAAAGCCAACAATTCAGCTTCAAATAACGCCTTATTTGCATCACTCAGAGGTGCGTCAGCAATAGCAGCCAGTGCCGGGTTTGCAAGTCCTATGATATCATATCCCTGGAACCATAAGTCATCAGAGCCATAGGCACTGTTTGGATTTTCCCTGAAATTGTATTCAATAGGATATCTTCCAAAGTTGTTAGTTGGAATAACCATTGCATCCCCGCCTCTGACATCTGACCAAGGTATTAATCTTGGCAGATAGGCTGGATCTGAAAGTTCATCATATATACCGATGACATAACTTTCAAACACTTCAGGATCTGTAAAGGCCTGGTCTATGCTGACCGAGATACTTGGATCAACATTTAGTACACGTTCTGTATCGCAAGCGTTTAGAAGCATTGCGAACAATAAAACTGTGATTAGTTTTTTTATAATATTCATTTTGAGTATGGTTTAAAATCCTAAATTAATTCCACCAGTGATGGTTCTTGAAGCCGGAAATATGTTGTTTGAATTACCACTTCTGGGCAGTTCAGGATCGAGTCCGTCATACGCTGCAAAAGTCAGTAAATTCTCACCGGAAATGAACACTCTAAGGTTTCTTACGCCAATTGTGTTCATTAAATCCCTGTCAAACGTATAGCCTACGGTGAGGTTCTTCAATCTCATATAATCGCCATCATAAATGAAGCGGGATGAAGTACCTTCGAAGTTATCGCTATTATTGATGCCAAATCGTGGCACGTCTGTCTGGGTATTATCAGGTGTCCAGGCATCAAGTACGTCAGTAGATAACTGCTGACCCGGTTGTGATCCCATGTGCAAGATATCTGATCTTGTGAAATCATAAATTTTACCGCCAACCTTGTAAGACCATAGCATTTGGACATCAAACCCTTTGTAATTCAGATTTGATCCAAAACCACCGTAAAAGTCTTCCAGGGCAGAACCTAAACGATAACGGTCAGCCTGTGAATAAACACTTGTAGTTTCTCTTTCGCCTGTTGGATTGCCTTCAGAATCAAGAATATCTCTAAACCACAGTGGTGCACCTGTTGCTTCATCAACGCCGGCGAATTCTTGAATATAGTACTGATATCTGTCAACACCCTCTTCAAATCGCTTCGTGCCGTTTTGAACAAAATCAACAGGGAGACTAGTGATCTCATTATTAAGCGTGGTAATATTGGCGTTCACACTCCAGACCATATCACGGTTGTTAATAAGTCTGTAAGAGAAGTTAGCCTCGATACCAGAGTTTTTAATCTCAGCAAGATTAGATTCGATATCAGAAAAGCCTGTAGTAGAAACCGGAATTGGCCGGCTAAATAACAGGTCAGTACTTGTTCTGGTCCAGTAGACCAGTTCACCGCTCAGGCGGCTATTCAACATCTCAAACTCTACACCAACATCGGTTGAGTTAATGACTTCCCACTTAAGATCCGGGTTGGCAAGCTGTGTATAGGTACTTCCGCCAAGTCCGTTGTAGTCAAATGCACTGCTAAAGCCCAAAAGTCCTTGAGCAGCATAGGCTCCAATACTGTTATTACCGGTAGTACCGTAGCTGGCTCTAAGCTTAAGTGTATTTATGAAATCAATGTCATTCATAAATGATTCTTCAGAAATAATCCATGATGCACCAACTGAACCAAAAGTACCCCATTTATTATTTCTACCAAATTCAGAAGCACCATCACGGCGAATACTTGTTGTTAGATAGTATTTGTCTTTATAACCGTAATTGAGTCTCGAGAAAAATGATATTAATCTTCTATCTGAGAAAGAAGAGCTTGCATCTGTAATGCTGCTACCTGCACTCAATTCAGTTAAGAGCCCTGTAACAAAAGAAGTCGTTTCAGCACTCAGAAATTCATCATGTCTTGAGAAATACTCTTGACCGATGATAGCATCAAATGAGTGATCCTCAAAATCTTCAATAAATTGCAGTTGGTTTGTAGAATTAAGCGTGACATATCTGTTATAAAACTGTGAAGCACGTCCGCCTACTGGCTCAGCATTTCCATGATCTCTGTTCCAGTACCGGTTGTCTTTACTGTTAATAACATCAAGACTAAGGTCTGACTTAAATACCAGCTGCTCCATTAAATTAATGTTTGCACCAATATTATTAGTTGAACGCATCGTCTCATTTAAGTATCTGTCAACTTCTGCTAGTCCAACAGGATGGAAATCCAATACTGTAGGTGCATTGTAGTTGTAAAGAGGTCTGTTTGTGACTTCGTCCCTAACAATTTCATTGTTCGCATTCCTTTCATAGAAGGGATACACGTTAGAGGTAAGATTTGCAAATCTCAGTGGGTTGTTGGCTCCTCCACCGGTAGGCGCATTGTTTTGCTCACTTACCGTGGTGTTTGAACGCAACCTTACAGAAATGAAGTCATTGATCTGAGAATCAATGTTCAACCGAACTGATCCCCTGGAGAAACTACTATTTGGAAGAATACCTTCCTGATCGAATGCGCTACCTGACAAGAAGTAGGTTGTTCTGTCATTTCCACCAGATACATCAAAAGCATATTCACTTGTGACTCCGGTATCGATTACTCGATCAACCCAGTCTGTATCATAAACGAGAGATGAACCGTCTCTTATCTGTCCATCAGGACCCAGAGCGTTGTTTGTTGAAAATGGATTAGCACCAAGCAGATCAATCGTGCTTTGATTTGCAGTTGCGGCAGCGGCATCAGCTGCTGCTCCTCCGGCAACTTCCGAGTCAAAATACTGGCGCCAGTACTGACGATAGTATTCAGTTGCACTTAGTGTTTCGTGCTGATCTACAGCAAGATTACTTACACCGCGCTGTACACGAACATTAATACGTGCGGGTCCTTCACGACCTCTTTTCGTTTCAATAAGTACAACACCATTAGCAGCTCTTGAACCATAAAGAGCGGCAGCTGATGCATCTTTAAGTAAAGAGATACTCTGAATATCATTAGGGTTTAATGTATTAAGAATGTTTGAACTTGCTACACTTGAAGTATTTCCACTTATGACGGGAACACCATCAATAACATAGAGTGGTTGTGTACTTGCATTTATAGAACCGGCTCCACGAATCTGAATATTTGATCCGGCACCTGGTTGTCCAGTAGTAGTAGTTACAGAAACACCAGAGGAAATTCCCTGAAGGGCTGACTGAAAAGTCGTGATAGGCCGTGCTTCCAGTGTTTGTGGTGTTACGGAACTTACAGCTCCGGTAACAGCTCGTCTTCTCTGATTTCCGTAGGCAGTAACAACAACATCATCTAAAAGTGCGATATCGGGTGAAAGCTCTACATTAATAGTAACTCTACCTTCGATAGGAACTCTTAGTGTTTCATATCCAATGAATGAAAATAAGAGAACGTCGTTTGGTGATGCCTGGATAGTATATTCTCCATCCATATCTGTTGTAACACCTACATTTTCACCTTCAATTTGCACTGTTACTGCAGCAAGTGGCTCACCAGATTCTGAATCTGATACAACACCTGCAACATTTTGAGTTTGTGCCAGCGCAATTTGTGAGGAAAGCAGTACCATAAAGACTATGGTAAGTAACTTCTTAAACATATAAACCTCTTTAGCTTGTTTTATTGATTACGAGAAACAGGACGTCTCTCATTTTTAGAACGTCAGTTAACTTAGCAAAACTAATTTTCAAACAAAAGAAGTTATTTAATGATTACTTAATATTAAACCATTATTGGTTTTTTCAGAAATCATCTTAATGGTTGTATTTCCTTGACCTACTAACTGTTAAAGCACACAGTATTGTTTTGGTAGCGCTAACACTTTTTTACGTAAATGTTTCTCTTTTTACACAATTAAGCAGTGGTTTGAGGGGTTAATTTAGATTTTCCGCTCTTTGTGATGTGCTTAATTCATTTTATTTCTACCTTAAAATAGCTTCAATAATGTATATTTAAACTGCTTGTATTACATACCATATTAATCGAGTGGAATAGACCGGATTTTAGCCGGATAGTCAACGGATGTACTTATCTGAATTTCAGACGTATCTGACCTTATAAATTGCAGCTTACCCAGAGCCATCATTAAATCCGGGTTAAGGATTTTATAGGTATGATCATGTTCTACCGGCAGCTGCTCATCTTTATTTATGTTATTGATATAAGAACCCAACAAATAACCAATGTTCAATGAGGGATAAGGTTCAGTAAAGTCTCCTCCCCTGCGCTTTTCACCCTTTGTAATTCTTGATGCCGGCAGCGTGAGTTTCTTAGCTTCAACATCCTCGAATGCTCTTACATGGTTAAATCTGACACCATCTATTTCAATCCAGTCATCCTCATCAAGAGTTCTGACATTTAAAAAATCAATCTCAACAGCTTTGAAGTGTTGTTCCTGCTGTATGCAACCCGGTATGATGAACAATAGAATTATTATCCAGGTTAAATCAAATCTGAGATCTGAATACTTGCTTGAATCTAAGTGCATATATATAAGTATTTGATTGGATAGAACTATTTAAATTTAAGGATCTACATGTAACCTTGTGGGTGGAGTTTGAGATTTATGGGTGTCTACTTTTCAATACTACAAAATATTGCTTCTACAGATTCTTCCCTTCGTCCCGGTCAACTGCACCGGAACTCGGTCAGAATGAACTGTGCTTATTATCAAGCAGCAAGAGCTTTTTTCTCATCAAATGGTTGTTGTGATTTACCGACAGCTAATGCCTGGCGAAGTAACTTATGAGCTATCGCCACTTTTATTACTTTTTCTGGTCCCGAATACTTTCGGGATCGTTTGATGCTCCGGAGTGCCTGCGGCGAAGAATCTGCAAAACAAGTCATTTCATGCTATTAAAAAGATATCAATATCTGCTCATACCAACTCATACACTCAACTGAATTGTAGAGTTTGCAATGAAAGTTGGTTTTAATTGATTTTTCCAATTACCCACAAGGTTTCCTGCAGATCCATATTTAATTGCATTTACCTAAAATCTGAACGGTTAAAATATAGAACTCAATAACCAACAGGAAAAGCATTATTATCTGCATTTCTGAATACTGACGGGATTTTTTAAATAGAAAAAGCCCGGCATGGTTTCCATGCCGGGCTTTTAAATTTCAGAGGTTAAAAAGCTAGATCAATATTAGTTATTTGTAGCTTTTTTACCCATTGTAACCGGAGATTCTAACTCACGTGGCTGAACAGGCAGCAGATAGTTACTTTCCTCATCAGCTATTTTAGAATTAGCCATATCAGATGAAACAGTTGCCGATGCGCCAAAGGCAACATCAGCTAAATTTCTCCAGCTGTTTGCACCTGAAGCAGAACCGGTCTGACCTGCAAAACTTGGTCCGCCAAACGTGTAGTTTTCCAAGCCCAGGAGCTCAAGCTCACTACCGGGAACCGGGAACATTGTTGCTGTTCCTTCCTGTAGCATATCATGACGTCTCATCAGGAACCATTGAATGCCAACGCCTCCGAGCATATCCAGTTCAACTGAATATTCACGAAGTAGTGCAAACTGAAATTCAGCAACGCTTTCCGTGCCGTCCATTGTATGGCCGCCAGACAGACTGTTCTGTGCAATATAGCCAATACGAACAGCTGGAAGCTGAAATCCGTCAAGATCTGTAAGACCTGTACCTGCAGGTGAATCATTAAGCACTTGTGCAGCAGCCGTTGTTCCGCCATTACCACCGCCCATCACAAGAGCTTCAGCTCTGAGATACGCCACTTCTGAAGCTGTCATAAAGATGATATTGTTTTCTGCAGGCCACCAGTCATTATTCGCAAACATTCTTGCACTGAAGTAATTAGTAAAGAGGTTTGCATTACGGGTTGGATTCAGAAATCCAGGGTTAGTCGTGTACTTAAAGTAATCGATCCTTGGATCGTCTGTTTCGGCAGCTGGAAACGACACCTCATTTGCACTTGCATTTGCAGCAGGGTACTCCGTAGGGTAGGACGTATCGAGCACATGCGCGATTTTCACGTCCGTAGGGTTGTAGCCCGCGCCGGTTTCGAAATTACCCGTTACAACAAAGTTTAACCAATCGGTGAAGTAGTTTGCATATTCACCAGAAGAACCAATATTTGAAGCACTGAACGTATTCAGGCTTGATTGTGAATTGGGTCCGCCAAGTCCTGCATTGGCATAGGTTAGGATGCGGTCCCAATCCAGGCTTGAAGCTTCACTCAGTGTGCGGGCTTCACCTGCTGCTATTCTGGCAGCCAGTGAATTTGCCACATCAAGAAACTCTCCCTGATTCCAGCTATCTGCTGGATTTGGCATTGAATTCAATACAAAATTCGGCGATCCGCTTGCCAAACTAATAGCTTGATCCAAATCGCTGAGTGCTCCGTCGATCAAAGCAGTATAAGGCTGAAATTCAGCTTCATCTGTCGTTGCATCGAAATTCTCATCCAGGAAGTAGGACTGATCGTAAATCATGCCCAGATATCCTCTGGAAATACCCCGGAGAAAATACGCCTGGGCTCGTATTTCATCTGACAAATTCTCATTTGAAATAAACAAGTTTGCCGTTGCGATTGCTGAGTTAAACCCACCGAAGTAGGTTGAAATCGCCGTACTTGCAGAGTATGCAGTTGTATTATCCAATCTCAGCCGAGGCTCTTCAGAAAAATCCCAGTACCTGTTAAAGGCATTTGTTCCCGTTGATTGATCAGCAAGGTTATGGATATGTACTCCCCAGCTTGTTACCATCGCTGTAGTAGCATCATAAAACCCACCGGCCAGAAGTTTGACCTGGTTTGCTTCATCAGCTTCTACGGCCTCCGTAGTCGGGTCATTTACGTTATCTACCGATAGATCAGCACAGCTCGACAGTGCGAGTGCCACTGATATCATCAGTACTAATAAATACTTGAAGTTTGAGTTGTTCATAATAGAATATAATTAATTTGTTTAGAATCTTACTTGTACAGACGCACTGTAGGTTCTGAAGTTTGGATACGCAAATTCATCCAACCTAAAGTTGGTAGAGTTTGTACGAAGCGCCACTTCAGGATCATAACCTGTGTATTCAGTGAATGTGAGCAAGTTTCGCCCTATTACAGACACTTTCACATCACGCAGATAATCGCCAAGTGCACCAAGCGTCTGATTTGTGAGTGTGTACGATAGCGACACTTCACGCAGCTTCAGGAATGATGCATCTTCCACAAACCAGCTCACAGCTTCTGACCCGTTATAAAGCCCGTCAATAGCGAGCAGGTATTGTGGATCATATCCATCCACAGTCAGATCTTCGAGATCCTGGTGTGTATTTCTGTTGTAAAGCAGCTGACGTGTATAGTTGTACACTTCGCCACCTTGTGACCAATCCCAAACCATGAACAGTCCAAGATTCTTGTAGTTGTAGTTTCCTGAGATACCCAATTGGAAATCAGGCTGTGTAGACCCTATGTTTACAACTTCAGGATCGCCACTCTCATTAACCAGATACATTGGACGCTCTGCCGAGGTACCCTGATCTTGAGTAAGAACAACATGTCCAAGACTGTTAACGCTAAAGTCGCCAGGTGAGTACCCGCCGGGAATGTTTACTACAACACCATCTACTACCGTAAGATCACTTACAGAACCGATGAATTTGTTTCCGTACATAGCACCGTAAGGAACACCTTCTTCGAATCTAAACAGGTCAATAGCTCCGCCGGCTGCCCGGGTAAATGGAGCAACGCCGCCAAGATCAGTAACTGTTTGTTCTGTTGTAGAGAACGACAGATTAAATCCGGCCTGTACGTCGCGAGTATTAATCACGTTTCCTGAGAGTCCAAGTTCAAAGGTTTTGTTCTCGATCTCACCAACATTTTGCCACTGAGCAGAGAACGGTGATGTTCCCGACAATGGTGCAAGCAGATAATCGTTGGTTACGTTTGCAAGCGCATAGTTGGCAACAAAGTTATACTTGCCAAGAAATGCTACATCAACACCCAATTCCAGCTCTCCAACTGTAGAAGGCTTGATCTCAGTGTTACCTAAGATGTTAGGTAGCAATACAGTACTTCCTGCCGTGTATGTTTCATATTGAGCTTGAAATGGTGGTCTGTTCCCAGATGTACCATAAGAAACTCTTACTTTCAACTCATCAATGTTATCGATTTCAAAATCTTCTGAAATACGGTATGCGAGAGACCCGCGATAGTAAACATTGTATCGCTCATCTTCTCCAAACAGAGAAGAACCGTCATTTCGGATCATACCGCCGATAATGATTTTGTCCTGGTAGTCGAATGTACCGTCCAGAATCAGGTTCTCTACCCTTTCTTCCTGGATAAAATTTGAAATACTGAATGTAGATGCATCAAGCGCTCCAAAGCTCTGAATTCCACTAACTGAGTAGTTAAATCCTGAAAAGCCATAAGATTCGAACTCACGATCTTCATACAGATACTTACCAATCAGGTTAATATTGAAATCGTCAAGCTGGAAATTACTAGCAGCCCAGAGTTCAGTAATAGCTGTGGTCTGGTTTATGGTTGTGCGTCCTTCGAAACCATTATTGAAAGCTGTACTCGGAGTTGGTGTTTGATATCCAACAGGAGTTGAGACTGTATTCAGCTGATACCGCTTATCGATTGATTGACGGCCATTCAGTGATAGCCAGTCAGCTACCTCATAAGAAGCATTAATACCGACGATATAGCGCTCACGGTTAATATCATCCTGGAAGTTCTCTGCCACGTAAAGTGGATTCTGTTCGTTACTTCCTAAGCTGTAACCTGTTGGATTATTAGTGAATGTTCCGTCAGGATTACGCTCCGTAAAGTCGATAGCTGGTGGAGCAGAAAGCGCAGAATAGAAAAAGTTTGATCCCTGCCCTTGCTCGTTAATGTCAGGATATTCTGTATTGACATATGAACCGCTAAATGCAAGTTTGAACTTATCTTCGTAAAGATAATCAGCATTTAAACGTACAGATTGTCGTGAATAATCATCCAGATTCTCAACTACACCACTTTGCGACAAGTCTTCGAAAGAAACAAAGTAATTAAAGCTGCCTGAAGAATTGGCAACATTTATATAGTTGGTGTTGTACGGCTGCCCCGTGAAGATTGCTTCTGTATTGTCGTAAGTTACAGGGTATGGGTTGTCGAAGACTCTGTCTGCATCAAATGTACCAAATCCTGGCCATGAATCTACAAAACGGCCATCGGCTGTCAGCGTCGCATCATTAATCCATGGGTGCTTGTCAGTCGTTGGAAATTTATCGGCAATTTCAGAAAAGCCATATTCTGAACGAACCGTTACCTGTGGCCGGTCAATACTTTTGCTGGCCCGTTTGGTAATAATCTGAATTACACCATTACCTGCGAGTGATCCGTACAATGACGAACCGGCAGCTCCTTTAACAACCTCAATGCTTTCAACATCCTGCATGTTGATGTCTGACAGGCTACCATCTGTGATAACTCCATCTATAATAATGAGGGGACTTTGATCTCCATTAATGGATGTAGATCCGCGAAGTCGAATTGAAGCAGCAGCTGATGGATCACCAGACGCCTTTACAATTGTAACACCGGGAATTTTAGCCTGAAGTGCAGATCCCAGGTTAGTGGCGGGAACTTCTTCAAGATTGGAACCATCGATTTTTGAAACGGAAAATCCGAGTTTAGTAGTTTGAGTTCCTGATCCTACACCAGTAACCACAACCTCTTCTAGTCCAAGGATATCCTGCTCAAGAGAAATGTCCTGAACAACGGTTGAATTTCCAACCTGGATTTCTTGTGTATACCTTGTGTATCCAATATAGGTGACTGTAAGAGTATGAGTTCCTGAAGGGACATCAGCTATAAAGTAATCGCCGTCCAAGTCGGTGGCTGCTCCTCGCTGTATTTCACTAAGTACCACACTTACTCCTGGTAGTGGCTCACCGGTTCTTGCATCTGTTACAGTTCCGGACACGCTACCCTGAGAGTAGGCGAGCTGGAATGTACACAGCAACATAGTTATTACGGTCAGTAACTTTTTAAACATACGTAACCTCAATTATTGTTAAAGATTTATCATATTTGATTACAAAACTACAGACTTCTGCCTGTAACATCCCGAAATTAACATAATATTTATGTCAAATAAAATAGATTTGAAACCTTTGCATTTAAATCCACGTTATAAGACAGTTTTTTTAATTGCACTTTTAAGCCACTTAAATAAGTAAGGCTAACAAGTCATCAAAAAACAATTACTTACAATGTTTTTTTTATCGTAAATATTTAAGGAAGCCTCTTAAAAATTTATCCATTTTCTTTCTTGATAACGCTTCCATTTAATATTTCGGGAATTTTTTTTTAAAAAATTTGCCCGATTTTGATCGTTTCACCCCTTGTTTACAATCGTTTACAACCAATAACACAATAAACACCCACCTGTCTCATCTCTTATTCCAAATATGTACGATCAGACATACTTCGATCGTCACAACCGAGAAAAATCAAAGATTAAAAAACTATATATCGCCAAGAACTTCTCTTGGTATACCGGCCGGGAGCCGGGTCAAAACTTCGTAGTTCAGATTGTTGCTCATCTCTCCAAATGAGGCGACCGTAATTTCCTGGCCGTTTTGTTTTCCTATAATAACGACTTCGTCTCCTTTTTTGGCCTCTGGCATATCCGTTATTTCTACTGTAAGCATATTCATATTAACCAACCCAACAACACGTGCCCTAGCACCGTTGATAAGAACATAGCCCGCATTTGTCAAGTTGCGGCCAAACCCATGCGAGTAGCCAATAGGTATCGTGGCAATCCTCATTTTGTGGCTCGTCATAAATACATTGCCATAGCCGATGAACTCACCTTCCCCCACCCATTTTGTACTCATGATCTCGCTCTTCCAGTTTAAAACGCGAATTAAAGGATCTCTTGTAAATGAATTATCCTGTTTCAGGATATGCATATATGTTTCACGGCTCGGCCAGAACCCATACTGTGCAATACCGATCCTAACCATATCATAATGCATACCAGGATAAGTTAGAAATGCAGCGGAGCTTGCCGCATGAAGCGAAGGCAATTTTGGAAAGATAGTTTTTGCCAGCTCAACCGCTTCTTTAAACAATTGATCCTGGTTTTGTACACGATAATAGTTAGCTACACTTTCAGCGCCGGCATAGTGCGTACAGATTCCCCGTAAATCCAGATGCTCCTTCTGTGATTTCACACGTTCAAATACTTCTTTCCACTGCTCTTTTTCGAATCCGGTCCGATTCATCCCTGTTTCAATCTGCAGATGTATGCATGCTTTTCTCCCAATTTCTTTGGCAGCCTCAATAGCTGACTCCAGCCTGTCTTTTTCAAACAGGTAAAACTCAATGCCATGCTCAATAGCCCATCGGATCTCGTCATTGCGAATCATTCCCATAATCATAATATCTGTGGAGCTTTTCGTTCTGAACTTATGCGCTCCCTCGGCTTCATAAGCGCTAAACACTGAAAAGTGATCGATACCACAATCTTCTGCAATTGGCAGGTAATTTGAAATCCCGTGTCCGTAAGCATTTCCTTTTATAACAGATGATATTCTTAATCCGTCGCCTGCTTTAGACCTCAGAAATTTGAGGTTATTTATAAGTGCAGTTTTATCTAACTCTATGTAGGAGGGGCGCAAAAATTGTCTACCCATTATTCAATTCCTTTATGTATTCGCAAAATATAGTTGTTCCAACCGAGATCAGGTCGTCATCGAAATCATAGTTTTCCGAATGAAGTGCAGGAAAATCTTCACCAGAACCAAGTCCAAAAAGCGTAATTGGGCATTTGGCTCTGAATTCGCCAAAATCTTCACTCCATGCGAATGGTTCACTCAGGAATTGTATATCCACGCCAAGCCTATCAGCGATGGATGATAATAATTTCACTCCCTTTGCATCATTAACTACGGCTGAAAATGGCTCGCGTTCTTCAGTGGAGACATTACCCTCAAATGCTTCATCTACTGCAGACAACTCGTTCTTTACATCCTCAATCATTTCGATAATCCCGTTGTCAGTTTCGGCGCGAACGGTTACACCCATTTCGCAGTGCCCGGGATTGATGCCAAACGCCGGTTCTCCCAGCTTAATATATGTGACCGTTAAGACCCTGAATTTTTCATGTAATTGTGCTTTTTTCTTTACCGCTTCCAGTTTTTGAACGAACTCTGACAAAGCCAACGCCGGATTTATACCTTCTCCGGGATATGCCGCATGAGAGCTTTGACCAATAAATTCAATTTTCAATCCAACAGATGCAGATGCAAATGTACCTTCTTTAATAAATACCGAGTTTTTTTTATATCCAGGAAGGTTGTGTAGTGCTATAGCCCGGTCGACAGGTATTGAGCTGAATTTCTCGTCAGATAACATGGCCCCTGCTCCAAGACCTGTCTCCTCTGCCGGCTGGAAAAGCAAGATTATCCGGCCGTACTTCGGCCTGTTGTTTTTAAGCCATTTTGCAACACCAAGTACCATTGCCATATGCCCATCATGTCCACACGCATGCATAACCCCGCTGTTTTCAGAAGCATATGAAAGACTGGACGCCTCGTGTATTGCCAGTGCATCAAGTTCAGCACGGATCAGGATCGTGGGGCCTTTCCCGGGAGATTCACCGTTAAAAATCCCCATCAACCCTGCACCGCCAATTCCAGATATAATTTCATCTGCATCAAACCGGTCCAGATACCCTTTAACGAACGAGGCGGTTTCTGATTCAGATCCTGATAGTTCAGGATATTTGTGTAGTGTCTGACGTATTTTTTGAATTTCTTTTATCTGGATGTCGCTAAGCATTCGGCCTGGTGAGCTTAAATATTAACTAATGGTACCCTGTTTTATATTTTTTTGAATGTACTAAAAAAGGCAAAGCATCACAGACATTCTTTATATTCTCTTTTCCCGTCACAGAACGTGTCCCCCAAAACTGTTTAGGCTACTGTTCTCTCGAACCATGGCAAAAACGAACCAACTAAGCATCGACTTTATCCTCCCCGCGGAAGGCAGTTTCCCATGAAGGTGATACTGAGAAAACTGATGATCAAATCCATCAGCCAGTAATTTTTGCCACGAAGGCACACGAGGTTTGTACTATTATATATAGATAAAAACAGCTTATTCAAATGATGACAGCGCCGGAGGTGCAGTATATTAGCACTCGTAAGACGAGCAAACTGTTTTTACCCACACTATATGCTATTGAATCCGAGAGCTTAATTAAAACCATAAGCCAGTAATTTTTGCCACGAAGGCACCAAGACACGAAGGTACACGAGGTTTGTACTATCATATATAGATAAAAACAGCTTATTCAAATTATGACAGCGCCGGAGGTGCGGTATAACTGTGCCCCCGCAAAGCACTTATATCTATATTTACCCAGATCTTATGTTATTGGAATCTAGAGCTTTATGAAGAGTTGTAGCCAAACGAATAATGCCTTACCTACGGCGCTTCATTCGTTATCGGTCACGTTACACCCCTCAGAATCACTGCGTGATCCTGAGGGGCTACGAACATGCCGCCCCTACACGGGGCGGGTTTATCCTATGAAATAATGAAAACCATTCATTTTAAATACTTTCAAAAAGCTACTCTTTGTGTTCCTTCGGGCCCTCGAGACTTCTTGGCTGATTTGACGAATCTCAAGTGCTATTGAATCGTTATTTTCTCATAGAATCCACTGCAGAAGAAGTCTTTCTATTTTTTTATACCAGCTCGCCCATAACCCTCTCCGGATCTGGATAAATAGTTATTTCGCGTTCTCTTGTCTTACTGGCGACCACACCCGGCATATCTGCCTCACCGGGATCAGTCCACGATAGCTGGTAGTGTAGATGGGGATGCCAATTGCCGTTTTCGTGAGGCTCTCCGAGCCAACCCACCGGCCGGCCAGCTGAAACCGCCTTTCCCGGCCTCATGTGCTGCAGAGAAGCTTGTGACAGATGACCATAAAGCGCAAAAAGATTTTTTTCTGCAAAATCAAGATAATGTCGCAGCACAATCGTAGCGCCATAATTTCCATCTTGATCGTGAAATGCCGTATATGCAACGACTCCGTCAAGCGGAGAATATACAGGCTCACCGGCCGGGGCCCATATATCGATTCCCATGTGAACATTACGCGTGTTTTTATATTGCGGCGCCGTGTACATGCCCTTGCGCTGCACATTATATCCGCCGATTGCCCAGCCCTGCTTGAGAAGTGATGGATCAAAGCCTCCGGCAAAATCGACCCTCGGGATCGGTTTAAATGGCGGTTTCATTACGGGTTTTGATGACAGCTGCCTAAATGTTTCCAAGTCTAATCATCCAAATAGTTTTTTTTAAGGCTAGTCTGCCACCTTTTTCTCAATGTAATCAGAGCTCATCAGCCCGAGTGCTCCCATGTACTTCAATTTGAAACGAATCATATCACCAACTTTATATCCCTTCGGATTTTCTCCGACATCCAATACGAGCATGTCTGAACTGGCGTCTGAGATAGTAATGCTGTCGTTTACCGGAATGAGGTAGTTAGGCTGAATATCGAGTGTTCCGATATCAACAATCGCCCGGTAAGCTGTTTTCCCGCGGTCGTCTTCATTGATGCTTGCTGTTTTACCCTGTGGATTAACGCCAAGATCTCCAGAAGGAACCATAGGTTTTTCTGAAATTTCAATGATTTGCGTGTAGAGTTCCAGTACCTGATCACTCATTCCTTCAATTACTCCATCAGAAAAGAGATCTTTCCCAAAGAAAAGAGCTTCTCCAATCCTGAAATGATTAATTCCTTCTGGCAGCTGATTATTAAGGAGTAGTGGTATTGTAACGGTTGTTCCACCTGAAACGAGTGGAATCTCTTTTTTAAATCGCAATTCAATGATTTGCTTGTAAAGCGCAAGCTGAATTAACTTATCTCCGTCGGGCATAACTCCATGAAGACAATTTAAGTTGGTTCCAAGCCCCACAACTTCAAGGCCGGGGAGTCGGAATACCTTTTCATAAAAGTCCACCAGGTCGTCTCGCATTACGCCTTCCCTGAGATCACCCATTTCAATCATGATGATCACTTTATGAACTTTATCCTGACGAACAGCCTCTTCAGAAAGCTCATGCATAGTTGAAAGCTCTGTATTCAGGCTTATATCGGCATATTTAATGAGATCTGGAATTGTGTCTTTCGGGGGAGGCTTGATGTATATGGTAACCGTATCCGGGTCTATATTTTTCACGACCTTCAGGTTACTTATCCTTGAGTCGTGTACTTCACCCACACCCAGATCCGTAACCTCATTAATGAAGTCACGGTTGCCGCATAGTAATTTCGTTGTGATTCCCCACTTGATACCATTGTCTTTGAAGAGCTTATCGAGATATTCGTAGTTATGGCGGAGTTCGCTTCGGTAGAGTTTTACGTATGCCATTTATTTTTTAAGCCTCATTTCGAGGTATTTATTTGTGAATCCAAATTTTTCGTAAAGAAACTTTGCCGGGTTTTCAGGCTCCACATGCAGAGCAATATCACCGTCAGTTTCTTCAATAATATGTTGCATGAGCGACTTTCCAACGCCCTGCCCGCGTGTTTTGGAGTGTACAGCAATATACACAAGGATATTCTCAGGAATATACCCGCTCATGTTGGTATTGTTGATAATAACGACTCCCAATATGTCATCTGAATCATGAGCCACAAGGATAAATCCGTCCTGACCTGGTGCATCACCATATGCATAGCCAATACATTTCAAAATCGCTTCTTTGGAATCGCCGTACTCATCAAGATTCTTATACAAAAACCCGGCGATCTGTTCCCGGCTAAATCCTGTGGGATTATCTTCATCTGATTTTATAATACTATACTGTATATCCATTGAACTCAATTGGTTTGATTTCCTTTCGTCACAAGGCTTACTCCGACAAATGCGATTGCGGATGCTGTAATTCCAAAAAGGTTGGGATCTAAACTATATGGCAAGTTAACCTCTAAATATCGTAAACCTAAGGTTGTGCTTCCACCAATAATCATAGCAGCCATTGCACCCGAAGGAGTACTCTTTTTCCAGTAAAGTGCCCCTATAACAGGTACAAACAAGCCTGAGACCATAAATGCATATGAATCAAGCATTAACGTTAGTACATTTTCCATGGTACTTGCGAGCAGAAGTGCGAGAATCCCGATAATAAGCGTCACAACCTGGGAAATCCGGACAAAGCCCCCGCTGTCCGGATCAAATTTCGTAAAACGCCCGATAAGATCCGTCACGATGTTCCCTGACGACGCCATCAGGCAACTGTCGGCCGTTGATAAAATCGCTGAAAAATACGCTGCCATCATGACCCCTAAAAAACCTACAGGCAGTACGGTTCGCAAAAGCATGGGTAATCCGGTTTCCGGATCTGTATCAGTAACATTTGCCGCGCCCAGGTAGTCGAACATCCCCTGGTCGGCAGCCACACGGGCAAAAAGGCCTAGCAGTACGCCCAGAAATGCCATGACCGGCCACTCAAATAGTCCGGCCAAATACCAGGCACGTTTTGCAGTTTTTTCGTCACGGGAGGCATAGATGCGCTGATAAAGCGTCATTCCCACAAACCAGATGGGGATAATGGTAACGGCCCAATAAACAATCTCCTGCCAGGATACATTGGTGAGCGTCAGCATTGAGGGATCAACAGTAGCGCGAATTGCTTCAATACCGCCAATTTCTACATATGAAATGGGTACTCCAACAAATAGAAGCCCGATCATCAGCAGTGCCCACTGTATGGTATCAGTATATATAACAGCTTTTAAACCTCCCATCACGGTGTAGATCACGGCTACGCACCCCATAATAAGAAGAGCTGTTTGTACATCAAGCTCTGCGAATGTACCACTTGCCAGTTTAGCTCCGGCCAGCATTTGCGAACTCGTAAATCCAGCATATCCGATCGCAGAGATTATTGCAGCAATGAACGCTACATTTGGACTATAGTAGTGTCCAAAAAGCTGGGGAAACGTGTAGGCTTTATCAAAGGCGGGATTTCGCTTTACCTTTGGAATCAAAAAAACAGCGGCAAGCCATGCACCAATCAGGCCCGTAAACAGCATCCATGAACCCGAAAGCCCCATCACGAACCCAAGTCCGCCCAGACCAATAGAGAATCCTCCTCCCACATCAGTCGCAACAACTGAAAGCCCGATATGCATGCTGTTCATGTTACGGCCACCCACGTAGTAATCATCTCCTCCCTTGTTTTTCCTGAAGAAGAAATAACCAAAACCCAGCATTCCAAGGATGTAAAAAACAAAGATCGATAGGTCAACTGGATGCATGGGGGGTGCTTAAACCGATTCGTCGAAACGTGTATGAAATCAGTTGATGAGAAATAACTTTTGTCAGGATATTAAATTGGCAATTTCTGATAGCAAATAAAGATAAGGGTAATCGATGCGCCCATCAACCGAATGCCATAATTGTAATAAGGCCGGTGCAATAGAAAATCAAAAAAGTTTTATGCCAGTGTTGAAGAAAATTTCCTGAAATAACTCTTTTGACAATTTTTTTTGCGAATCAAGCTTCACTCTTTCCATTTTAATGGCTTCATAAATAGGAACGCGTCAATCTATTCGTGATAATAATCCTAAAGTAATCCTTGTGAATTGTCGACATGTCAGCTGCGCACGAAATCAAATAATGGACGATAGTCATTTCTATCAGCAGACCTAAGTGCCTGTATGTAAGTTGCTCTAACATCTCCCTCTTTAATCAAACTGTCTGATCCCCAACTAAACGGTTCTTGATCGAATGTTTTCTCGAGCAGAACATCTGTCATAATACGTGCATGACGACCATTGCCATTTGGGAATAGGTGAATATATACTAATCGGTGATGAAACCGTGCTGCGATCTCATCAGGCGGGTAGGTTTCATTGTCTATCCAGTATCTGGCGTCATCTAGCAATTGTCTTAAGTGTATTGGGACCTGTGCCCAATCTACACCAATATTCTTATCAGTTCCGCGATATATCCCAGCCCATGACCATACTTTTCCAAGCATCTTTTTATGAAGTGAGCGAATAAACTTTTCACTAAGGAGATCTTTTTGCCTCATACGATTTAACCAACTATAGGCATCGATAATATTCCTTTGTTCCCATTCGTTGAGCTCCTCCCGCGTACTAATATGAGAAATGAGAAGTCCTTCTTTCTCATCCTCATCAATTGGAGTCGCTCCCACCGGATACTCAAACATCTACTGATCCCAAAAGGTTTTAGGCTCTTCAACCATAATTTTATCAACCAGATCATTGAGGGCCTCTTTCTGTTCTTCCTCTGAAATCTCCTGTGACTCAAGTTTCATAGAGTGATCTACACGATTCAATCGCTCCTTGGCAATTTTCATGGCTTGTTGCCGTACAATTTCTTCAAGATCATGCTCCGGTACAAATCCATAGACAAACTTTACCCCCAAGCCGTTAGCCATTTTCTTCAGGGTGGAGAGTTTTATATCACCGTTTGCTTCAGCCTCTTCAATCCGATAAACACGTGAACGGTCCAAGTTAACTCGACCACCTAATTCTTCTAATGTCATCCCCAGACCTTCACGGATAGCATTTATCCATCCACCTGAAGGCACTGTCATTTTCAGGAGAGGTTTTAGCTTTTTCAATTTTTTGTCAAGTTGTTTCCGTAAAAGCTTTTTATCCCAATAATTCATACCTATTCCATTTCGCTATATTAACCGCAGTTGTTAATATTTGTAACAACAAAACAATATTATACGTTGTTATAAATAACAATAAAAATATATATAATGTTGTTATAAATAACAACATTTTTAGACACTTCGTTGTTATTTAGGACAACTTATACGCATATACATCCATATTTATTTTTGAATAATGCATCATATATAAGTACAAGTATAGCCGTAGATGCTGAGAGAGTTGAGAGTGGGTGAGTAAGAGAAAGTTTGATTTATTCCATTCCCGAAATAAAAAAAGCCACTAAACGTGAACTAAAATTAGTGGCGGGGTATGATTCTGCACCCCAATGCATCCCTGCGGGATAACCGCGCGAAACTACTGCACATGACAAAAGCCTGGATTCTATCAAACTAAAAAAGCCAAATCGCTCTATAGAACAACAATTGGGCTTTGTAAGAAGTGGCGGGGTAGGATTCGAACCTGTGTCCGCCAGCCGGCGGATATGAGCCCGAAGAGCCATCTCACAACGCTTAGACAAAAAGTATATTCCAAAAAAAAAGCTCAACCGTCGATAAACAGTTGAGCCTTGAAAGTGGCGGGGGTAGGATTCGAACCTACGACCTTCGGGTTATGAGCCCGACGAGCTACCAGCTGCTCCACCCCGCGATGTCAATAGATCAGTAATATAAGGATTTCAAATAACCTATGTCAACGCATGTTTTAAATATCTTCACTTATTTGTCAAACGAACTATTGGCCGGCTTATTTCTTTAGATTTCCGTTTCGTTACTGCCTCTGCTTATCATTATCTTCATATGACAGTTTTTATCCAGACTCACACTTAGTAATCGTTTCATGACCACAACTGAAGAAGCAATCAAACTTGAGAACCGCTACGGTGCCCATAACTATCACCCCCTGCCCGTTGTACTATCAAAGGGTGATGGAGTGTATGTTTGGGATCCTGAGGGGAATCGGTATTACGATTTCTTGTCGGCTTACTCAGCAGTAAACCAGGGTCATTGTCACCCTAAAATTACCGGCGCACTCAAAGAGCAGTCTGAAACGCTCACCCTTACATCGCGTGCATTTTATAACGATGTACTCGGCCCATATGAAAAATATATCACAGAATATTTTGGCTTTGATAAGGTACTGCCCATGAATACCGGAGCAGAAGGTGTAGAAACCGCCATCAAAATTTGCCGGAAATGGGCCTACGAACGTAAAGGCATTCCAGAGAATAAAGCAAAAATTATCGTCTGCACCAACAACTTTCACGGGCGGACAACAACTATTATCTCATTTTCGAATGACGAGGGAGCCCAGCGTAATTTTGGACCTTATACACCGGGCTTCATCAAAGTTGAATACAATAATATTGAACAGCTCGAAACTGCGGTAAAGGAAGAAAATATCGCCGGCTTCCTGGTTGAACCTATTCAGGGTGAAGCAGGAGTTATGGTCCCGGATGATGATTACCTGAGAAAAGCTAAATCTCTTTGCAATGAAAACGATGTGCTTTTTATAGCCGACGAAATTCAGACGGGAATAGCCCGTACCGGGAGTTTACTTGCAGTATGCGGTAACTGTACCTGCGAGGGACATTGCGAACGCCAGCCCGAGACTTATGCAAAGCCTGATATTCTTATATTAGGAAAAGCACTATCCGGTGGTGTATATCCGGTGTCGGCCGTTTTAGCTGATAAAGATGTCATGGATGTGATCCGGCCGGGACAGCATGGTTCAACCTTTGGCGGGAATCCATTGGCCGCAAAAGTGGCTATAGCTGCACTTGATGTGGTTAAAGATGAACACCTGGCACAGAACGCCCGAAATCTGGGCGACCTCTTCCGAAAGCAGATGAATGACTTAAAAGCGGAGACGGAGCTCATCAGGGAAGTGAGAGGAAAGGGGCTTCTAAATGCCATAGAAATTAACGACAGTCCGGATAGCTCAACTGCGTGGGATATATGTGTTCAGCTTAAAAATAACGGGCTTCTTGCCAAGCCTACTCACGGAAATATTATTCGCTTTGCGCCGCCGCTCGTGATGACAGAAGAGCAGCTTCTCGATTGCGCCGGTATTATCAGAAAAACTATACTGTCTTTCGCTCAAAAGACTCAAAATTCGAGCGCCATTCACGGTTAGTTTTATTATTCCGGGATTCTTACCTTTCATTAGCTTCGATTTCTTAAAAAGATGATGTGTGTTATTATTGTTTAAACACTGAAATTTCACCAACATAGAAGTGAGCCTGTATATTTATTCTTCCGGATTGCTATTTCTTTAACTGTTTGATTTTTGACACCTCTCTTTATTATCATGCAGTTATACAGAGTGCAGATCATCCAGAAAAAATAGGAGCTAAACGAAGTGATATCCCCAAAAGACGTACGTCCTACTCTTCAGAAACATATTCTTGCTGATGGTTACGAAATGGTTCTTGATCTCGAAAAGAGTAAAGGTGCCTACCTTCATGATTCAACCTCCGGTAAAGATTTCCTTGACTTTTTTACTTTTTTCGCGTCCAATCCGCTGGGAATGAATCATGACAGGCTGGCCGGTGACCCGGAGTTTGTTGATCATCTCGGCAGAACAGCAATAAACAAGCCTTCCAACTCCGACGTATATACCGAGGAAATGGCTCATTTTGTCGATACGTTTGCTCGAGTGGGAATACCCGATTACATGCCCTACACCTTTTTTGTCTCCGGTGGTGCCCTGGCAGTTGAAAATGCTTTGAAAGTGGCATTTGACTGGAAGGTTCAGAAAAATTTTGAAAAAGGTTATCGAAAAGAACTGGGACACAAGGTACTGCATCTCGATAAAGCGTTTCACGGACGAAGTGGTTATACACTTTCTCTTACAAACACTGATCCCAAAAAAACAAAGTATTTTCCAAAGTTTGACTGGCCCAGAATTCATAATCCTGCTGCCCATTTTCCGCTCAATGCCGACAACCTTAAACATGTTATACAAGAAGAAGAGCTCGCGCTAGCCCAGGCTCGCCAGTATCTTGAAACGTACAAAGATGATATCGCATGTATCTTACTTGAACCGATTCAGGGTGAGGGCGGAGATAATCATTTTAGAAAAGAATTTCATCAGGGATTGCGCAATCTCGCAGATGAGTATGATGTGCTGCTGGTTTATGATGAAGTTCAGACCGGTGTGGGGCTCACTGGAAAATTCTGGGCTCACGAACATTATGTTGTGCCTGATATACTCGCCTTTGGAAAGAAAGCCCAGGTTTGCGGAATTCTGGCAACTGACAGAGTTGATGATATTGACACCAATTGTTTCCATGTATCATCGCGCATTAACTCTACATGGGGCGGCAACCTGGTTGATATGGTCCGCTTCGATCGGATCCTGGAGGTTATCGAAGAAGAAAATCTGGTTGAGAACGCAGCGGATGCAGGAGCACATTTACAAACGAAGCTGGTTGAATGGGCCGACACATCGGAATATCTCAGTAATCCACGTGGCAAGGGGCTGTTCTGTGCAATAGATCTTCCCGACACTCACTCCAGGGATGCCGTTGTTAAAGAATGCCTGAAAAATGGTCTTATGATTCTGGGATGCGGCACGAAGTCAATTCGGTTCAGGCCACCGCTAACCATTAATAAAGAGCAGCTGGATGAGGGTGTTGATATTTTAAAGAAAAGCTATAAAACCGCTCTTGGAAAATGTCCTGTTGCCGGAGAATAGAATAACGAATGCCGAAGGTGTTGATAATCAATTGCTTCGGCATTCGTAAATCAAAATTCACTATTCATTAGTACAAATGAACTACCTCGGGGCAGAGCCCTCGAGGTATCGACTTGTAACCCACATTTTTTGGATGAAGTATGAATTTTTTGATGAGTGTCTCCCTTCGAAGGCAATGTCACTAACTTTAATGAATATTTTCATACTGACTATCGGAAAACTTTTAGATATGAAAATAGATTTGTCAATCTTAAAAAAGTCCCTGTTCATTTTGTCTTGAAACAAAACGAACCAAAAATTCAAGGCTGCGAAAAAATTGGCGCGGTCACGTAATCTCTGCTACCTTTTATCAAAGGTTCACCACATTTATTGCTTGTTAACCGGCTTTTCGCCGGTATGATAAAAGGTTTCCGCAGATCTTACAGCTCCCTCATTCGCCAATTCTTTCGAGGCCGAGATTGTCCTGTCATAAACACCAATTGTAAGTTTTGAAGAGGCATTGTACAGATCTGTCAAGGCAAATTAGCACTTCATTAACCTCCAGAAAGCCCGGCCTTTGATTGCTGACGGAGGTGCTTGGTTTGCGGTGAGTGTATGCGATGGGTGTAAAAACTTACCGGCCGAATCTATGATTACATTGACAAAGAGATGCGGACCTTTGTTTTTACATCGCAAAACGGACTGCAAATCCCGACGGAAGGAAACACTGGTCCGGCGGGTTTTGCGTACTTTTGACCGTTCAAAAGTACGGGGAAAGACGTTAATTTAGACTAATGTTAGTGCCATTGCCTTCGAAGGGGGCTATGGGGGATGATCATCTATGCTTCAGAACCAAGATATGGCCAAGTCAATACTCAGATAGTCATCCCCTGGCTCACTCCGTTCTCTTCCCCCTTTGAAGGGGGACTTTTATCTTTTTTCCGACCCTCTGGGTCGGGGAATTAAACCACTTATGATTAAACCATCTGGTGCGATTCCGGCTGAATGACTATTTCGTTTAGTACGGACTGGCCGGGTTGTGAGGCTGCATAATAAACTGCTTTAGCCACTTCTTCAGTGGTAAGCATTTTGTCTTTATTGACGCGCATATCCACATTTGGGTTATCCCAAAACTCTGTATCCACACCTCCAAGATACAGCAATGAAAATTTTATATTACCGCGTCGCTGCTCTTCCACCAATGCCTTGGTAAAACCACTGACAGCATATTTAGACGCCGAATATACAGACGTGTTTTTCATTACGGCTTTTCCAAGGATTCCCGGAAACATGATCACTCGGCCCTTCTTGTTTGTCTCCATATATCGCATTACGGCCTGTGTGACTAGAAATGTGCCATATACGTTTACATCAAAAACTTCCTTGGCATGCTCGGGTTTGATATCAAGTATCGGTTGTATAAGTCCTGTTCCAAAGGCGTTTACCAGGATATCAATCTGGCCCAGATCCTCATCAACTTCACGTGCCATCGAGGAAACCGACGCCAGGTCAGTAACGTCAACTTCTATCACATACGCTTCGCCGCCATTGTCATTAATCTCTTTCGCTTTTTCCTCGGCTTTCTCTTTGTTTCGCGCCGCAAGAACAACTTTCGCGCCTGCTTTTGCGAACAGGTCAGCTGAAGATTGCCCAATTCCGCCTGAGCCGCCAACAATAAGTACAACTTGATCTTCCATAATCTGTATTTAATTCTTAAAAGTTAGAATGTTGAATTTTCTGATTATGAAAGGTAAGAGACAGATAAATCGTTCAGCAATTGAGGGAAATAGGGAATTGGTGTATTTGAGAATTGGGGGAAGTGCCTGACAGCCAGAATCTCTTCTGAACGTTTCTTTTGCGGGTTGATGAGTCAAACAAGCCACGTAAACCCTTCGTGTTCTCACGAAAGTAATTCCGGATCTTACCTATTTGACAGACGGCAACTGCAGCCGTCGGCCAGAATTTTGCATGCTCGCCGGGTTTGATCCGAGGAGTCCCTACTATAGGGCGGGTTGACGATTGACTGTGGCAAAAAAAAGAAATATGGTATGTCAATTACCTGCGGTTAACCCCTATTCCTTTGAATAATTTTTTGAAGGAATTCAGGTTTAGTGGAATATCGAGACATACCATGTTTAGAACCCTCCAAGGGTTTGAAACCCTTGGAGGGTTAAAACCTATCGATTCATTGCAGCCGGGATCGCCGACTCGTAAACTGCTTTCAGGTCAGTTATTGGCTGTTCAATAAACTCATCAATGATCAGCTTCGACCCTCCGACAGAGCCCAGTTCGTCGAAAAACATGTCATGTTTATCAAAGTACTGCTCGAGTGCCCTGGCGTCTTCTTTCGGCACTGTAACGACCACTCCTGACTGAGCTTCACTGTAAAGTACTTCTATATAGGAACCCTTGAGATTTTTCAACGAAACATTCGCCCCCCTTCCTGAAAAGATTGCCATCTCTGCGAGAGTCACGGCAAGTCCACCGTCTGACACATCGTGAGCAGCATTGACCATTTTATTTTTGATTGCATCAAGCAGCACCTGCTGAAGTCTCAGCTCATAATCCAGATCCAGTTCCGGAGCATCTCCGGTGGTGAGGCCGTGTACTGTTTTCAGATACTCACTTCCACCCAGTCCTTTTCGATCAGCGCCGATGTAGTAAACAATGTCATATTTTTGTTTAAATCCGGGTGTCATTACATGATTCTCGATATCCTCAATCACACCCAGCATACCTACGACAGGCGTTGGGAAAATGGCACTGTTAGGATTCTCATTATAAAGACTCACATTTCCACCGGTTACCGGTGTATTGAGTACACGGCATGCATCACCCATCCCCCCAACAGCTTCCCTGAAAGTCCAGAATACCTCAGGTTTATAAGGATTCCCGAAGTTGAGGCAATTCGTAATAGCCACAGGCTGGGCGCCGCTGCATACCACATTTCGTGCAGCTTCCGCCACCGCAATCTGACCTCCGCGCCGGGGATTAAGGTACACGTACCGCCCGTTGCAGTCTGTCTTAACAGCAAGCCCTTTGTTTGTACCCTTTAGCCGTATCACTCCGGAGTCTGACGCTCCCGGTGCATTCACTGTATTGGTTCGCACCATCGTATCGTACTGTTCGTGCACCCACCGTTTGGAAGCAATATTCGGCGAACCCAAAAGGGCATTGAGCGTCACGTTTTGATTT
>Ga0209942_1000390_pt1 | contig 27225 bp, 25 predicted proteins | sample SalPonR1_A_D2_MG_FD_185695 | JGI IMG/M metagenome (GOLD analysis project Ga0209942, IMG submission 185695) | Salt pond soil microbial communities from South San Francisco under conditions of wetland restoration - Salt Pond MetaG R1_A_D2_MG... ...
ACGCATATGGTCCCTCTTGAACATTTCGAAGTATGCCATTAGATGGAAAGAAAGCCTCACGGGCTGGGCGTGCTGAAGATGAGTGAAGCCTGGAAGAATGACGTCGATGTTTTTTTCAGACAAAAGTATTATTGTTTTCAACAATTCCTCGATCAATCCACAGATTTCTTCTATCCTTGCCTTCAAATAGAGGCGGATGTCCACAGCGACCTGGTCGTTTCTGCTTCTTGCAGTATGGATTTTCTTGCCGGCATAGCCTATTCGCTCAGTCAAAAGGCTTTCGATGTTCATGTGTATGTCCTCGAATTCCTCCATGAAAGAAATGCTGCCTTTTTCGATAGAGGATTCGATTTCATCAAGGGCCGTAAGGATTGCGCCAAGCTCCTCATCGGAAAGGACATCAATTTTTGCAAGCATTTTTGCATGGGCTCGGCTTCCGGCTATATCCTCTTTATAGAGTTTTTGGTCGAAACCGATAGATGCGCCGAATTCGTCCACGGTTTTCGCGGTGCCTTTTGAAAATCGTCCGCCCCATAGCTTCATATTATTTGTTTTCCTTTCCTTCTGCAGCCTTTTTCTCGTGTGCCAAAATTGCTTTTATTGTAAGTGGAAGAGCGAAAAGATTGATGAATCCGTCCGCATCCCTTTGGTTGTATACATCGTCTTCTCCGAAAGTCACAAAGTCCTCGCTGTAAAGCGTGTTGGGAGACTTGCTTGCCACAACCATGCAATTGCCTTTGTAGAGCTTTAGCTTAACCGTTCCGTCCATTTCCTTTTGGGTGACATCTATGAAACCGTCCAAGGCTTCCCTAAGAGGGCAAAACCACATTCCGTTGTAAACAAGTTCTGCATATTTTTCGGATAGACCTTGCTTGAAATGCATTGTAGCCTTGTCGAGGACAATCTTCTCAAGAGCCTTGTGGGCCTTGAAAAGGATGGTTCCTCCCGGAGTTTCGTAAACCCCCCTCGATTTCATACCAACAAGCCTGTTTTCAACTATGTCTATTACTCCAACCCCGTGTTTTCCGCCAAGTGCGTTGAGATTTTCAACCATTTCCGCAGGGCTTAGGGTTTCTCCATTGACCTTGAAGGGAGTGCCCTTTTCGAATTCTATTTCCACAAACTCCGCCTTGTCGGGAGCCTCCTCGGGTGCGGCGCACATCTGATACATGTCCATGTCGTGCATGTTCCATGTGTTTTCCAGGTTGCCGCCTTCATGGCTTAAGTGCCAAAGATTCTGGTCCATGCTGTAAATTTTTTCTTTGGTTACCTCAATCGGAATCTGGTGCTTTTCTGCATAGTCGATGCAGTCTTCCCTCGACTTAAGGTCCCACATGCGCCAGGGAGCAATGATTTCCAAATACGGATTAAGTGCCTTGACGGTGACTTCGAAACGAACCTGGTCGTTTCCTTTTCCTGTCGCTCCGTGTGCAATTGCAAAGGCCCCTTCTTCTTCAGCCAGTTCAACCAGTTTTTTTGCAATCAGCGGGCGAGCGAAAGAAGTGCCCAAGAGGTAGTCGTCCTCATAGATTGCGCCGGCTTTCAAGGTGGGGAATACAAAGTCGGATATGAATTCGTCTTTTACATCTATAACATAGACCTTGGAAGCGCCTGTCGCTATGGCCTTCTTCTTGACTTCCTCAAAATCGTCCTGTTGGCCGACATCCACACATGCGGCAATAACATCGTATCCGAATTCCTTTTTGAGCCATGTTAGTATTACGGATGTATCCAAGCCGCCCGAATAGGCGAGTATTACTTTTTTATTCATTTTGATGACCTCCAATGTCTTTTTTTAGCTTCATTCATTATAACAGTAATACAAGCATGAATCAACATAAATATGCAACAATATTAATAATAATACATAATTATGCAACGGAGAGCTGCTTTCGCCTTCCAGCAAAACAGGTATCCGCAGATTGCTAAAAGAATTAAACACAGAAAGTTCAGACAAATGAAATGTTTCCTACAAAATCAAAAAAAGGTCACAAAAACAATTAAAATAACAAACGGAATATATTTGAAAGCTTTGCTATTGCAGTCATTCAAAATCGTCAATTATTTCTGAAAATTGAATTATAAATATCATAAATTTGAGATTTTATGCAGGAATCAATTAAATATCCTGCATAAAGGGGCAAATATGCCATGATATGGGTTTTTGGATACGTTGACACCGCGTGTATTTTAGTATAGAATTTCTATGGATGATACAAAAAAACAATGAATAATCGGAGGATGGCATGAGCGTTTTATTTGAAGATAAAACCGAGAACAAGTCTCTGACTACAGTAATATTTGAAAGAATAAGGGACGACATACTGTATGGCAAGTACGAAAAGGGAGAAAAAATTGTAGAGGCAAAACTGGCGGAAGAGTTCAACGTCAGCCGTACGCCTGTGCGGGAGGCTCTAAAACAGCTTGAACTTGACGACCTGGTCGAGAACATTCCAAACAGGGGCGTTGTGGTCAAAGGAATATCCAAACAGGACATAGTCGACATTTTCACCATACGCCTGGCCATAGAGGGCATTGCCGTGGAATGGGCCATAGAAAGAATGGATCAGGAGGACATGCAGAAAATCAAGGAAATATACGAGCTGATGGAATTTTACACATTCAAGAAGGATGTAAAAAAATTCGCCGAACTCAATACAAAATTCCACGAAGCGATTTACAAGGCGACAAAAAGCAGGTATCTGGAAAATGTGCTAAAGAACTATCAGGTATTCATGAAGGTTGTAAGGTACAAATCACTTGAAAAGCCGGGAAGGCTTGAAGGTGCGCTAAATGAGCACAAGCTCATAGTGGACGCCCTTATGGAAAAAGACATTGAACAGGCAAGGGTGGTTGTGATTGACCATGTTAAGCATTCGAAGGAAACTGCAGAGCAAGAGTAACCGATACAATAAGAAATTTCCGCCGGCATATGCCGGCGGCTTTATTTTTATGTGGAATATTTGGTATACTGTATTTGAGAATGAGGAAAGTAATCTGCTGTTTTATTAAGAAGGATGTGTCTATATGACAGAAAAAAGAAGGGAAGATATCTTGAAAATCCTCCGAGATTCCAGGTCTCCTGTAAAGGGGTCTTCCCTTGCGGAAAAATTTAAGGTGAGCAGACAGGTGATAGTTCAGGACATTGCCATACTTAGGGCGCGAAATATATATATAATGGCAAATTCAAACGGGTACTACATACACAAGCCTTCGGGCGCCAATAGAAACATAAAAACGATTTTTGTTAAACATGGCGGTTTCGATGAAATCGAAAGAGAACTGCAGACAATAGTGGACATGGGAGCTAAAATATTGGATGTAATAGTGATGCATCCAATATACGGAGAAATAAGATGTCCCTTGGAAATAAACAGCAGATACGAACTGGACCGGTTTCTGGAAGAAAGCAGGAGGAGCAGTGCGGCGCCGCTGTCGACGCTGACAAACGGGGAACACATTCACACCCTTGAGGTGCCAAATGACATGATTTTCGAAAAGATAGAAGAAGCCCTTGATGAAATGGGAATGCTTGCAAAAGCGGATTGATAAAACAGCTTGAAATCCGCTTTTTCTTTATGTATAATAGTGACAATGCAGCTGACAATACAGTTGACAAAACAGGAGGATTAAATGAAGATAAAAGGATTCAGGGCATACATAACAAAGACTTTGAATGGAATGGCGCTAGGATTGTTCGCATCGCTGATAATTGGACTTATACTGAAGCAGATAGGCGAAATGAGCGGAATTGAGGCACTAATTTCCTTCGGAAAGGTTGCACAATTCATGATGGGCCCGGCAATCGGAGCAGCCGTGGCATACAGCGTCGAGGCGCCTCCTTTGGGAATATTTGCATCCATTATTGCCGGAGCAATAGGGGCCGGAACTATATCGCAGGGCGACGGTGGAGCATTCATAGTGCACATAGGGGAACCCGTCGGATCTTTTGTTTCAGCCCTTGCGGCGGCTGAGTTTTCCAAATTCATAAGCGGACGAACAAAGGTAGATATAGTCCTTGTGCCGGCGGCAACAATAATTGCAGGAGGAATAATAGGCTTTTTCGTGAGCCCGGCTATTGCAGAATTCATGAAGGGAATTGGCTTTGTCATCAATCGCGCAACGGAGCTCAAGCCCATACCAATGGGCATTGCCGTGTCTACTTTGATGGGAATGATTTTGACCCTTCCCATCAGTAGCGCAGCTCTTGCAATAGCATTGGGCTTGGGAGGACTGGCGGCCGGAGCTGCAACCGTAGGATGCTCATCGCAGATGGTCGGATTTGCGGTTGCCAGCTACAGGGAGAATGGAATGGGCGGATTTTTGGCCCAAGGGCTTGGAACATCAATGCTGCAGGTACCAAACATAATAAAGAATCCATACATTTGGATACCCCCTACGCTCACAAGCGCAATACTGGGGCCCATAGCGACATATTTTTTAAAAATGCAGAACAACTCCATAGGCGCGGGAATGGGAACGAGCGGCCTTGTGGGGCAATTCGGAACCATAGCCGTTATGAAGGATCAAATGCCAATGGGGCAGCTGGTGGCCTTGGTGTCGCTTATGCATTTTGTGCTGCCTGCAGTATTGACATTGTTCTTTTCAGAGCTCATGAGAAAGCAGGGCTGGATAAAATTCGGAGACATGAAACTGAAGCAAAATTAAAAACAGCAAGCCCGCCCAGAAAAAATGGCGGGCTTTTTTAATACAAAAAAAGAAAATGGTCAATTATGGAAGGGTTTCGGACCCCAATACATGGTATAATTAAAAATAGTGTGAAGAGACCGGGTAAATGGGTATAAATAATTTGCACGGCAATTCCGGTGACGTCTGAATGCGTGTTCAAAATATTAAAAATACAATGGGAGTGATTATGTGAATATATTCAGGAACCAGAGAAAAGGAAAAAAAATGAGCGACTCAAGGAAGGCCGTTTGGGCTGTGGTCATTGTGCTCCTAAGCGTTTTAATAGGCTCATTCAATACAATCATAAATTTTATTACCGACTACAGATGGTTTAAATCATTGGGCTACGAAGAGGTGTTCCTTACAAAGCTTTTGACTCAGCTTAAGGTGGGGATACCCGTATTTGTCATAGGAACAGTGCTTGTATACTTCTATCTGATGACCATAAAAAAGGATTACTACAAAAAAGTCAGCACGGTCTATTCGGGAGTGAGCGAGAAAAAAGTCAACCAGATAGCCCTCGGCGGGGCTCTTTTGGTAAGTTTTATTTCCAGCGCATCTGTTGCCGGAAACCTTTGGTTTGACATACTCAGATTCTTCAATTCGACAAGTTTCAATTTGCAGGAACCGATTTTCGGAAGGGACATATCTTTTTATATATTCAAATATCCCCTGATCAACCAGGTTTACATGATGATGACTACGCTCCTTGTCATGCTTGCAATCCTCACGGTGGTTTTTTATTTCATAATGATGTCGATCAGGAGACCAACCCTGTTTGAAACAAGCGATGCGGAAAGTCCGTTCAACCCAAGAACAATAGACGCCGGAAATGTCAAAAGGGTTTTTTCGATAGCTGCAAGGCAATTGCTGGTCATAGGCGTAATATTCTTCGTTGTCCAGGGTCTTGGCTATTTCCTGAAGACTTATGAATTGCTCTACTCTTCAAGAGGGGTGGTATACGGAGCGAGCTACACGGACATAAATGTAACACTTTTAATGTACAGAATATTAATGGTTGTCTCATTCCTTGCGGCCGTAATGCTAGTTGCAGGATTCAAAAAGAAGAGCCTAAGGCTTGCGCTTGCGGGCCCGGTTCTAATACTTGTAATTTCAATAGCGGGAAATTTAACTTCTGCCGGAGTCCAAAGCTATGTTGTTTCGCCTGATGAGATTTCAAAGGAAACGGAATTCATCGAATACAACATAAGGCATACGCAAGCCGCGTACAATCTTGACAACATAGAAGAAAAAACCTTCGAGGCTGAAACGAATCTCACAATAGACGACATTGAAGCGAACGACGAAACCATAAGCAACATAAGGATAAACGATTCAAGGCCTGCGGAGCTTGTCTACAATCAGAAGCAGGGAATCAGAAGGTACTACGAGTTCAACGATGTGGATGTGGACAGGTACAATATAAATGGCAAATACACCCAATTGTTCGTATCCGGCCGTGAAATGAACCAGAACAAATTCGACAATCTCACATTCATAAACAAGCATCTCAAATATACACACGGTTACGGGGTTGTAGTATCGCCTGTCAACGAAGTCACATCGGAAGGCCTCCCCGAGCTGATGGTCAAGAATATACCTCCCGAAACAGACATTGACATACTCAAGGTGGACAGGCCGGAAATCTATTTTGGCGAGTTGACCGAAGATTATATAATCGTCAACACCCTTGAAAAGGAATTCGACTATCCGAAAGGCAATGAAAATGCCGAAACGCTTTACGAGGGAGATGCTGGAGTAGAGCTTGGAGGACTCAACAAGCTACTTTTCGCATACAAGCAAAAGAGCCTAAAGATGCTTCTTTCGGGCAACATAACTTCCGAAAGCAGGATTGTGATTTACCGCAACATAGCTGAGAGAATCCGCAAGATCGCTCCATACATCGAGTACGATACAGATCCTTACATGGTCATTTCCGAAGGAAGTCTCTACTGGATAGTGGACGGATATACCGTAAGCACAAATTATCCATACTCCGAACCTTACTCTAGCAACAAGGTCAACTACATCAGAAATTCAGTAAAGGTTGTAGTCGACGCCTACAACGGATCTGTAAAGTTCTATGTTGCCGACAAGGAAGACCCTATTGTCCAAACTCTAGGAAAAATATTCCCGACCCTTTTCACCGACATGGACCAAATGCCGGAGGGGCTCAAGGCCCATATAAGGTATCCGCAGGTTCTTTTCAATATACAGGCGGATGTTTTCAGGATGTACCACATGAACGACCCGCGTGTCTTTTACAACAAAGAGGACGAATGGGACATAGCCAGCGAAAAGTATGAAACTACAGAGCAGCAGATTAAAGGCACATATCTTGTGATGAAGCTTCCCGGAGAAGAAAAGGAGGAGTTTGTTCTTTCCCTTCCCTATAATCCGAAGACAAAGCAGAACATGACTGCTCTTTTTGTTGCCAGGAACGACGGCGAGGATTACGGCAAGCTGATAATATACAAGCTGCCCAAGAACAAAAATATTTACGGGCCGATTCAAATAGAGAACAGAATCGACCAGGATGACGAGATCTCGCAACAGTTCACACTTTGGGGCCAGGTTGGCTCAAATGTAATACGTGGAAATCTTTTGACAATACCCGTAAACCAATCGCTTCTGTATGTCGAACCCATATACCTTCAGGCAAACACGGAAAACAGCATTCCAGAAGTAAAACGTGTGATAGTGGCATATGGAGATCAGATTGTAATGGAACAGACGCTTGAAGAATCCCTCAAAAAGATTTTCGGATCCTCCAATGGAGGAGCCGGCGAGGATGGAGTGGAAGAGGGAGATACGACTTCCGACCTCATAATAAGAGCTACAGAATTCTTTGAAAAGGCGCAGGAGGCCCAGAGAAACGGAAACTGGAGCCTATATGGAGTGTATTTGAAACAACTTGAAAATGTCTTGGACAGATTGGTTGAAATAAACGGAATAGTTCCGGACGAGGAAGCGGCTCTTGAGAATGAAGCGGCAGTGGAACAGTAGGCTTGAAAGAAACATAAAGGCAATAAGCCAAGGCGCCGCGTGCGGCGCCTTGGCTTATGCCCCTTTTTCTTGATTATTCCCTCGATAAGGAATAAAATAAGATGCATAACAGATTCTTTGCGGGCAGGTGAATGCATGAATACAGATCAAAAAAAAAGGCCCATAGGAGTTTTTGACTCCGGGATGGGAGGAATAAGTGTTTTGGCGGAACTTATGGAATGGATGCCGAACGAAAGCTTCGTTTATTTCGGAGATACCAGGAATGCTCCATATGGTGTCCGCTCAAAAAAAGAAGTAAGGGATTTGGCTTTTAAGGCATGCGAATATCTTGCCGAAAAAAAAGCCAAAGCAATTGTAGTCGCCTGCAACACTGCAACCAGTGCGGCGATATCCGAACTAAGAAAAAAATTTCCCATTCCTATAGTTGGAATGGAGCCGGCCCTTAAAGCGGCTGTGGATTCCGGACCGGAAGGCGCACTTATTGTGATGGCGACACCGATGACATTGAAAGAAAAAAAATTCCATGATTTGGTGGAGTGTTTTTCAAAAGAGTGTGAAATAGAAGAGCTTCCTGCTCCCGGGCTTGTCGATTTGGTTGAAAGAGGGGTCCTAGGCGGTGATCAAGCCGAGGAAGAATTGCTCGCTTGCCTTGGAGATTTAACCGAAAAAGGCGTTTCCACAATAGTCTTGGGGTGCACCCATTTTGTCTTTCTTGACGAGACGATTAAAAAAATATACGGAGACGTAAAACTGGTGGATGGAAACAAAGGCACTGCAAGACATCTGATGAATCTCCTGACGGGAAGAGACTTGCTAAACAGAGAAACGCTTGACGAGACAAGAGTCGATTTGTGTTCGTCCTCCGATGATCCGGAAACAATCGAGATGTTTAAAAGGCTCCTTAAGAATCGAATTGAAAAGATAATGAACAAGCGCAAAAAAATCGAGACAGAAAAAGAACTCGAAAAAAGGATAATCGAAGAAATACGTCTCGCTATAAGAGAAAATATAAAATTGTCCGAAGTGGAAAAGAAACTCATTTCATACAGATACGGGATTCAAAGAGACAAAGTGACAGAAAGTGAAAAAATCGCACAAGAGCTGAATATGCCAAAAGCCAAAGTTGAAATATTGATGGAGAATGCGGAGAGAAAACTTTTCAATATAATAAAGGACCGCATCTGAAAAGCGGGCCTTGCGGAAAAAGGAGAAAAAAATGAAATCCGATATGCTGCCAAGGTATATGATCATAGCGCTTGACATAGCCAAGCGAATATACGAAGGGGAATTGAAAGAAGGACAAAAAATCAGCGGGCGGACAACTCTTTCCGCAGAATACAATGTTTCTCCGGAAACAATACGCAAAGCGGTCAAGCTTTTGAGAGATATGAAAATAGTAGAAATAATGCCTAAAAGCGGAATCTATATCAAGTCTAGGGAGCACGCATCCTCTTTCATGGGGACATACAAGGAAAAGGGGAGCATATCCGAGGTCAAGACTGAGCTAAAGAAACTTTTAAAGCAAAAGAACGAGATTGAAAATAAAATACAAAAGGACATCGAGTACCTCGTAGAAAACACTACCCGAATTAAAAAGATAAACGAATTGAAGTTCAACAAAATAATAGTGGAACCGGGTAGCGCAATAATAGGCAAGTCTCTCAGAGAACTGGCCTTTTGGCAGATTACAGGGGCTACAGTTGCCGGAGTAAGCAGGGCGGGAGAAATTCATATTTCATTGGGGCCGGATTTTGTTATAGAAGAGGGGGACCTCCTTCTCTACATCGGGGGAGAGGAAACCGTTGAAAAAGTAGAAGGAATCGTGAAAAAAGATTAGCTTGAGTCATAGCGCTTGCATATAAGTGAAACATATGGTAAAATTCATAAAAAGTTAATAGATGGCTGTGAAGGAAATAGTAGTGATGCTTAAAAGCAAAGAGAGCCGGTGGTTGGTGTGAACCGGCGCAAGAGCATCAGGAATCCGTTCCGGAGTCCGTCGGCTGAAAACAAGGTAGGCCGGTGCGTTTGGCAGGCGTTATTCTGCTTCAAGAGGACAGGCCATATGCCTGTCAATCAGGGTGGCAACGCGGGAAACTTCTCGTCCCTTCAGGGGGATTCGGGAGGTTTTTTTTAATTTCAAAAGGAGGCAGTGACATGTTGGACATCAAAAGAATCAGAAGCGATTTCGACGAGGTTAAAAGGCTTTTGGAGATTAGAGGGAAAGGCGATTACGGACTGGGCAAGGTCGTAGAATTGGACGAAAGAAGAAGAGAAATAATTGGAGAGGTCGAAACTCTCAAAAACAAGCAAAACACGGCTTCCCGGGAAATACCCAAGCTGAAGAAGGCGGGTGGAGACACATCCGGGATTTTCAAGGAGCTAAAAATACTATCCGGCAAAATAAAGGAAATGGATGTTGAACTCAAAGAAATCGAAGGCAAAATGGAGGAAATGCTCCTGACTATTCCAAATACTCCCAGACCCGAAACTCCGGAAGGTTCGGACGACAGCGCAAACATAGAAATCAGAAAATGGGGAAAACCCAGAGTTTTTGATTTCGAGGAGAAAGCGCATTGGGATGTAGGGACCGATTTGGGCATATTGGATTTTGAAAGAGCTTCGAAGATTTCAGGGGCCAGATTCAGCGTATACAAAGGTTCGGGAGCGAGGCTTGAGAGGGCTATAATCAATTTCATGCTCGACCTTCACATAGGCGAACACGATTTCGTTGAGATACTGCCTCCATTTATGGTCAACAGGGACGCAATGAAAGGCACCGGACAGCTTCCAAAGTTTGAAGACGACATGTTCCACGTGCCGGCAAAGGACTTCTTTCTTGTGCCCACGGCTGAAGTACCAGTGACAAACCTTTACATGCAGGAGATACTTCCCGGCGAAAGCCTTCCCATTTACCATACTGCATACACCCCCTGTTTCAGAAAGGAAGCGGGATCGGCAGGCAGGGACACAAGAGGACTCATAAGGCAGCACCAGTTCAACAAGGTTGAAATGGTCAAGTTCGTAAAACCAGAAGGTTCCTACGATGAATTGGAAACACTCACGGCGGCAGCGGAAGAAGTGTTAAAGCGCCTCAAAATACCCTACAGGGTTGTCCGCCTTTGCGGAGGGGACCTGGGATTCTCGTCGGCATGCACATACGACATTGAAGTTTGGATGCCAAGCTACGGAAGATATGTTGAAATATCGTCGTGTTCCAATTTTGAGGACTACCAGGCAAGAAGGGCAAACATAAGATTCAGGGACGAAAATGGGAAAGTTTCCCACATACACACCTTAAACGGATCGGGACTGGCAGTAGGAAGGACTTTTGCGGCAATTTTGGAAAACTATCAGAAGGCAGACGGAAGCGTTGATATTCCTGAGGTTCTAAGGCCTTACATGGGAGGCAAGAGCCTCATAGAAACGGAGGAGAACAGTGGAAAAATTTAAGATATTGGTGGCTGAAAGAATATCGGAAGAAGGATTGGCCGTTTTTGAAGCCGCCCCCGAAATGGAATTCGATGTCGAGCTTAAACTTGACAGGAAAGAGCTTCTAGAGAGAATACCTCTCTACGACGCGCTTGTTGTAAGGAGCAAAACCAAGGTCGACCGGGAGCTCATAGAAAAGGCCGGCAGGCTCAAGATAATAGGCCGGGCCGGAAACGGAATAGACAACATTGACATAGAAGAGGCAACCAAGAAAGGCGTGCTTGTCGCAAACACGCCCGAAAGCAACACAATGTCGGCCGCGGAGCTTGCCATAGGGCTTATGCTGGCACAGTCGAGAAACATTCCCCAGGCCACGGCCCATCTCAAGAGCGGCAAATGGGACAGGAACCTTTTCAAGGGAACCGAATTGTTCGGCAAGACTTTAGGAATAATAGGGCTCGGCAGGATTGGTTCTCTTGTCGCAAAGAGGATGAGGGCTTTCGGAATGAAGATTGTCGCATACGACCCCTATATAAGCGACGAACGTTTCGAAAAATACAATTCCGAAAAGATGGAAAATGTCGAGGAACTGGTAAAGGCTTCCGATTTCATAACCGTACACACCCCCAAGACCAAAGAAACCATAGGCATGATCGGGGAGAGGGAAATAGCCTTGATGAAAAAGGGCGTTAGGCTGGTAAATGACGCAAGAGGCGGAATAATTGAAGAAAAGGCACTTTACAAGGCATTGAAGAATGGACACGTGGCAAGCGCCGGAATAGACGTTTTTGAAAAAGAACCCGGCATTGGCAATCCCCTCTTTAAGCTCGACAACGTCGTAGTTACTCCCCACCTGGGAGCAAGTACGCATGAAGCCCAGCAGAACGTGGGAGAGACAATAGCCAGCCAGGTTATTGGAGGGCTCAGGGGCGAAGTTGTTCCAAACGCGGTCAACTTGCCGGCTTTAAACCGTGAAAACATAGAAATGGTCAAGCCTTACCTTAAGCTTGCCGAGCAAATGGGGAAACTTTACTATCAACTCAACAGGGACACGGCAGAATCCGTTTCCGTAAGCTATTATGGAGACATAGCCGGGCAGGACGTAGACCTTGTGACACTGGCCTTCCTCAAGGGTCTGCTTGAGCCGGTAGTCAGGGAGGGCGTCAATTATGTAAACGCAAGGAAGCTTGCAGAGGAGAGGGGAATCCATGTCAGGCAGAAGAAGGATTCCGTAGAAAAGCACCAATACAGGGAATTGATGAGCGTTAAAGTCAAAAACGGAAACGACACCTTCGAGATTGCCGGAAACCTGTCGGCAAAAAAAGAAGGCAGAATAGTCTACATCCTCGGATACGAGGTGGACGTCAATCCCACAGAGTACATGATGTTTATTCAAAACATGGACGTTCCAGGCGTGATAGGAAGAATAGGAACCATCCTCGGGAAATACGGGGTCAATATAGCTACCATGCAGGTTGGGAGGAACAGTCCGGGGGAGAAGGCCCTGATGGTGCTAAACGTCGACGGACCCGTTTCCGTCCCGGTGCTTGAAGAGATAACAAAGAAGGAAGAAGTCATGTGGGCGGAATCGGTTGGACTTTAATACTGTACGTCGTTTGCATACAACCGTGCTGCCAAAGTAGTGTACTAATGCAATAAAGCGACCTTCGCCCCAAGCTGCAAAGAGGGCGGAGGTCCTTTAAACAACCGTCATCAAGGGCCAAAGCCAAAGTATTCCCACCTCTTGGCGCAAATAAGCAAATCAAAAAATGTCTTTGGCACAGAAACAAAAACGCTTCTTTATATTGTATTGAATGAGCGTTTATTATAGAATTTTAGTGCAGGGGCTTTTCGATTAATTTTAATCCCAAACACAAGAGGAGGAAAACGCATGCATAAAAAATTGTTCATCCCGGGACCGGTAGATGTCAGAGAGGATGTTCTGGAAAAAATGGCGACTCCGATGATAGGACACAGAACCAAAGAGGCGTCTGAGTTGCAGCGAAACATTTCCGAAAAATTGATGAAACTCATGTATACAAAAAATCAGATTATTCTGTCCACCAGCTCCGGAACAGGGCTGATGGAGGGAGCGGTCAGGTCGTGCACAAGAAACAAGGCTGCCATTTTTTCGGTGGGGGCATTTGGAAAGAGATGGCATGAAATAGCCCTTGCAAATGGTGTCGATGCGGACCTGTTTGAATCCGAATGGGGAAAGCAGACCACACCCGAAATGGTGGATGAGGCCCTGTCCACAGGATTGTACGACTTGGTCACAATAACCCACAACGAAACATCAACCGGGATAATGAATCCTTTGGAAGAGATTTCTGCGGTGATAAAAAACTATCCCGACGTGGTATTTTGCATGGATACTGTAAGCTCGCTTGGCGGAGCCAAGATAGAAGTGGACAAGTGGGGCGTGGACATATGCATAGCATCAACCCAAAAGTGTCTGGGGCTTCCTGCGGGAATGGCCATTTGCTCGATTTCGGAAAAGGCTTTAAACGCCGCAAGAGAAGTTGAAAACAGAGGCTTCTATTTTGATCTTTTGAAGCTTTACAATACGATAAAGAAAAAAGACCATCAATATCCTTCCACACCATCAATTTCGCACATGTTCGCATTGGACTACCAGCTGGGCAGAATAATGGAAGAGGGACTTGAAAGCAGGTTTGAAAGACATCTTAAAATGGCAGAGCTTGTTAGAAACTGGGCCAAAAATCATTTTGAACTTTTTGCAGACGAGAAACATGCTTCCAATTCATTGACCACGGTAAAGAATACAAGGGGCATTTCGGTTGCGGATTTGAATAAAGAACTAGGGAAAAGGGGCTTTATGATATCAAACGGTTATGGAGACCTCAAGGAAAAGACTTTCAGAATAGCCCATATGGCCGATACGCCAATGGAAGACCTTTCGGCGCTGCTTGAGAATATAGAAGATATTCTCGGATTGTAGGTGACGCGGCCATGGTGAGAATACTTGTGACAGACGGGATGGACCAGTCGGCGCTTGAAGAAATAAAGTCGCTGGGCTGCGATGTTATAAACGAGCATTATGAAAAAAGAGAATTGAAAGAAGCGGTCAAGACGGTCGATGCAATACTTGTCAGAAGCGCCACGAAGTTAAGCAAGGAAATAATAGACAGTGCAATCGAAGGAGGGCGGCTGAAACTTGTTGTAAGAGGCGGAGTCGGTCTTGACAGCATAGATGTGGATTATGCCGAAGCAAAAGGCATAGAGGTCCGAAACACTCCTCGGGCCAGCAGCCGATCGGTTGCCGAGCTTGCGCTTGGACACATGTTCTCCCTTGCCAGGAACATAGGGATTTCCAACGTGACCATGAGAGGCGGAGAGTGGAACAAGAAGAAATACAAGGGTGTTGAGCTTTACGGAAAAACATTGGGCCTGATAGGCTTCGGGCGAATATCAAGGGAATTGGCGAAAAAGGCGAAAGCGCTGGGCATGAAAGTGCTGTACACAAACAGAAGAGGACCGCTTGAAGATGCAAAGGGCTGCATGTACCGGGAAATGGATGACTTGCTCAGGCAGAGCGATTTTATTTCCATACACATACCTTTCGACAAAAAAAACGGACCATTGATTGCAGGCGCCGAATTCGAAAAAATCAAGGAAGGCGCGTTTCTTGTCAATACATCCCGCGGAGGGCTAGTGGACGAAAAAGAGCTTCTTTATGCACTCGACTCAGGCAGGATTTCGGGAGCCGCCCTTGATGTCTATGAAAACGAGCCCGGCTACAACATAAAACTGGCAAGCCATCCAAAAGTATCCTGCACTCCGCATATAGGAGCTTACACGTGGGAGGCCCAAAGGCGCGTCGGGGAAGAAGTGGTTTTGGAACTCGACAAGTTTTTCAACTTAAGGAGCCGGCTATACTAAAGTCAAATAAAAATTGAAATAATGCGAGAAAGAGAAAAGGATTCTTTTAGAAATAGCAAACAAGGAGGTAGTTATGGCAACAGTAAGACCCTTTATGGGAATAAGGCCCAAGAAGGAACTGGCAAGCGAAGTCGCGTCTTTGCCTTACGATGTCATGAATAGGGAAGAAGCAAAAAAAATGGCCGAGGGAAATCCCAAATCATTCCTTCACATCGTTCGTTCAGAGATAGACATGGCGGATTCGGTAGATATCCATCATGACAGCGTTTACGACAAGGCGAGGGAAAACCTTGACAAGTTCATCGATGAAAAGACAATAGTGCAGGACCAGGAGCCGAGGCTCTACATATACAGGCAAATCATGAACGGAAGAGTGCAGACAGGCATCGTGGGATGCACATCCATAGACGAATACGAGAGCGGAATAATAAAGAGGCATGAATTCACAAGGCCTGAAAAGGAACTTGACAGAATAAACAATTTCGACAGGACAGATGCCAATACAGCGCCCATCTTCCTAAGCTACAGAAAAAACGACGGCTTGAGCAGAATAATAAACGACTGGATAAAATTCCACATGCCCGAATACAATTTCACCACAGAAGACGGCATAACGCATATTGTGTGGGTCATCGACAGTGAATCTGCAATATCTCAAATAACAGAAACTTTCAAGGGCGTGGAATACCTCTATATTGCAGACGGCCACCATCGGACCGCTTCAAGCGCCAAGGTGGGGATGAAAAGGAGAGAGGCAAATCCGAACTACACCGGCGAGGAGGAATTCAACTTTTTCCTGTCTGTGATCTTCCCTGACGAGGACCTCTTCATAATGGACTACAATCGGGTTGTGAAAGACTTAAACGGCCTGCAAATGGAAGAATTCATGGAAAAGGCAGGAGAAAAATTCGAAATTGAGCCATGGGGCAAGGGCGAGCCATACAGGCCAATGGAAAAGAGGACATTTGGAATGTTTATAGGCGGCTCATGGTACAAATTGAGGGCAAAACAGGGGACATGGGACGACTCGGATCCAGTCGAGCGCTTGGACGTTTCAATTCTCCAGAAAAATCTTCTTGAACCGGTTCTTGGAATAGGAAATCCGAGGACAGACCAAAGGATAGGGTTCGTTGGAGGCATAAGAGGCTTAAGGGAGCTTGAGCGCCGGGCTGAGACAGACATGGCAATCGCCTTTTCAATGTATCCGACTACCATGGACGACCTACTTTCAATTGCCGATGCCGGAATGGTAATGCCTCCAAAATCGACGTGGTTCGAGCCAAAGCTCAGAAGCGGCCTTTTCGTACACAGGCTCAAATGATAGCGTGCAGCTTGCAGTAAAAGATGGAAGAACAGATGTCAGTTGTCGGATGTCAGGAAAAGCCAAGAACAGATATCAGATATCAGATGTCAGGAAAAAATTAAGAGCAAAGAATAAGCAAAAGATAAAGATAGCGGGCAGTTTGCAGCGGGCAGTAAAAGATTAAAGACAAGGACAAAGATAAATGCGGTGGTAAGTTGGTCAGTTGGGAAAAAAAGTGGAAAGTGGAAAGTGGAAAGGAAAGGCATAAAAACAAAAGAAAAATGATTAAGAACAAAAGCATAAAGTACAGTGGAATGTGGAAAGAGTAAAAGACAGTGGAAAGTGGGAAAGAAAAAGATTGAGTACAAAAGAATGTTGGTCAGTTGGAAAGGAATAGAGTAAAAACAAGGACAGCTTGCAGAAAAGGCTAAAAAGCAAAAGACAAATGCAAAAGCACAAAGATAAAGAGAACTAAAAAAAGACTGGGATAATTTTCCCAGTCTTTTCTAATAGTATGATCAATCGGCAATATTCGATGTCCAGCTTTCTATCAATTCTGGATTGTTATCTACAAATTCCGCGGCAGCGTCATCGGGAGAAGCTCCATTTTTGATTGCAAGCATAACCGCACCCAAGTGCTCTGTGTTTATGGTGTAATTTTGTAAAAACGCAGCGACTTCCGGAAGTTCATCTTTTATATTGGGGCGTCCCATCGTTTTAATATATTCTCCGTCGCCCATGGTAAGATCCGGATCTTCAAGGAATTTCAAATCCCATTTCGACCATTTCCAGTGCGGTTTCCAACCGGTGACAGCAACCCATTTACCTTCGTCGATTAAACGGCCGAGTTCTGCTGTCATGGCGGGACCGCTGCTTTCGGTGAGGGCCCAATCATTCAATCCGTAATTGGGCATAACATCTTCTTCGACAACAATCATTTCCGCGGCGCCCGGGTCTATTCCAACAATTTGTCCTTCGAACTCTTCTTTATGGTCCTTCATTTCGGCCAAGCTGTCTATGTCCACATACTCAGGCACTACAATTCCAATTTGGGCGGAAGTATAGTTGTTGTTGAGTTCAACAAGACTATCGCCATACTTTTCCCAGTAATTACGATCGGTATCCGGAAGCCATGAGCAGACAAAAGCATCAATCTCACCGGTTGATGCGGATTGATACATGGCGCCTGTTTGAAGAACGGGAGTGTTGACTTGGTAGTCCATGTCTTCAAGAACTTTCTTTACAATGTGGGTAGATGCTTCAGCAGAAGCCCATTGGACATATCCGATGGTTACAGTGGCTTTTGCGTTTTCATTTGTTTGAGAAACGGGACTCTCCATAAGAGAGCATGCTGTGGTGCTCAGCAAAAGCATTGATGAAAAAATGATTAAAGATATATTTCTGATAGTTTTGATAATGAATTCCTCCTATTTAGAATGTTTTTTTTGACCGAACCGCATATTTCCTGTTATACGGTCCAGTATTATGGCAAGAATTACAACGCTCAAACCGGCTTCGAAACCAACGCCGATTTCCATTTTTTGAATGCCGTTGAGTACATTGCTGCCCAATCCAGAAGCCCCAATCATAGATGCAATAACAACCATGGACAGAGAAAGCATAATTGATTGGTTTACTCCGGCCATGATCGAAGGGGTTGCCATCGGCAATTGAATTTTAAGCAATAGTTCAAAAGGAGTAAAACCGAATGAATGTCCCACCTCGATGAGCTCCCCGGGGACTTGATTCAAACCAAGCTTTGTCAAACGGATGGCCGGCGGCATAGCGAAAATGACCGTTGAAATAACAGCGGGAACCTGCCCGATGCCGAAGAACATTACTGCGGGTATCAGGTAAACGAACGGAGGCATTGTTTGCATAAAATCGAGTGTCGGGGTAAGTATCCTGTCTGTGTTTTTCGATTTGCTGCACAGTATGCCGATTGGGATTCCCAGACACAATGAAAAGAAGCCGGCAACAAGAACAAGAACGAAGGTTTTTATGAATGAAATCCATAGGCCCATCCCGAAAACCAGAAGCAAACCGAATAAAGTAAACAATGCAATCTTGCGATTTGTGAAAAACCATGCCAAAAGCGCCATCGAAATGATAAAAATGAGTGGGGGCAATAAAAGCAAGGCACTTTCTGTCCCAGTCATGAAGCCTTCAATGACATTTGAAATGCTTGAAAAAAACGGCTTGAAATGATCCAATAAAAACTGAATGAATAATTCCACGTAATAACCTATCTTGATGTCCATCTTACAAATCTCCTTTATATGTTTTCCAGTATGGTTCCCTTGACCAGTATTCCCAACAGATAATTGCCGCCGTCAATCACTGGGAAAGGCACGTCGGACTGTGCAAGATCAGAAGCTATATCGTTGATTGTGTCATCAGGGCAAACAATTTTTGTTTGCCTGACGAGAGATGAAATGTCATTTTCGCCGTTTTTAATGGCTTGATAAACATCTTCGAACAGAACAAGCCCCTTGTAACGGCGTTTGTCATCGACGACAAAAATGCTTGTAAAATTGTTTTGACTCATTTTATATCGAGCGACGTTCAGCCCGTCGTTCTCGTAAAGAAGAACCGAGGGCTTTATCATGATGTTGCTGGCAGTCAATACGACAGACCGGTTGACATTTTTGACAAAGTCTTCTACATAAGGCGTTTTTGAATTTGTAAGAATATCTTCGGGGGTTCCCAGTTGAACGATTTCCCCGTCTTTCATGATTGCGATTCGGTCGCCCAGCTTTAAAGCTTCGTCCAAATCGTGTGTTATAAAAACAACGGTTTTGTTCATTTCATCGTAAAGATCCAAAAGCAATTCCTGCATTTCCTGCTTTATAAGCGGATCAAGGGCGCTGAAAGGCTCATCCATCAAAAGAATTGAAGGGTCCACAGATAATGCGCGAGCCAATCCGACACGCTGTTTCATTCCACCGCTGAGCTCATCGGGATACTTGTCCTCCCAACCGCTTAGGCCTACTTTTTCTAAAGATTTTTCAGCTCGTTCCAATTTTTCTTCGTCAGAAAGTGTCTGTACGTCCAAACCCAAAGTTGTATTTTCCAAGACTGTTTTATAGGGCAGCAAACCGAAGTTTTGAAAAACCATGCCAAACTCTTTTTTTCTAATTTCACGAAGGGCTTTTTTGTCAAGAGACTTGATATCGGTGCCGTTTACAATGACGCGGCCTTCAATCGGGTCTATGAGCCTGTTCAAACATCTTAGCAAAGTTGATTTTCCACTGCCTGAAAGTCCCATTATGACAAAAATTTCATTGGATCTGATAGTGAAGTTGACATTGTTTATTCCGACGGTCAAGCCAGTTTTCTTAAGTACATCGTCCTTGCTTTGCCCGGCTTTAATCATTTTCAGGCCTCTTTTCGGATGGGGCCCAAAGATATGGGTTAAATCCTGGACTTCAATTTTGTTCATCGAATCGATCCTCCTGGGTAAATATAAAGTTTTTTTGATAAAACATAAAAAGCACTCCAGCTCTGTGTATTAATAATTAATACGCAGAGTTAGAGTGCTTAAGTTTCGCCTTTTTGGCTCACATTAAACCATTGTCAGTATAGCCTAACCCAAGACCTTTATTTTCTAAATGATCTCAGGTAAACCCCAGTTCTACACGTGTTTTTCAATATTGATTTCAGAGCCTTGATTTTAGTTCGTAAAAATCCTGCACACTGTATTGCAGCATGACTCTCCTCGCTAAATTCCTAATTACAATATTTAGTTCACATCCATATGAAATTGAACTTCATTACACATGGTAACATCGAAAAGTAGAAGAGTCAAGGTTGGATTTCATAAACAAATACGGGTTCCTGTTTTGGAGGGTCTTTTTTACCTTCAATGCGGATTGCAATTATGGTACATTATAAGGAGAGAAAAAAGATTTAGAACAACAAAGGAAAAGGGTGAAAGAATGAAAGGGGTTTTTCTTCAAGGAGGCGGAGCTAAAGGGGCATTCCAGGCAGGAGCGCTTTACGGCTTGCATAAAAGGGGCGTAAGGTTTCAAATTGCATCCGGCACCTCTATAGGGGCCATAAACCTTTACTTCATGCTCACAGGCAACTTTGAGAAATTGCGTGAAGTTTGGACTAATGTTGAAGTTCCCAAGTTCGACCACGACTATGCCAACATAGACAGGGTGATTGACAACGGGCCCATAATTGAAATATTGAGAGGTCTCCCGGACAAGGGCGGCGAAATAAAGAAGGCTTACGTGAACCATGTACTGGTCAAGGATTGCAAGATTTTAGAACAGAAAAAAGAAATAGCATCCATAGGCAAGGAAAGCAGGCTGGAGCAGATAAAATACAGTTCTCTTCTTCCAAATCATGGAGAGAGGAAGGACTCGAGGGAAAAAATAATTAGAGAATTCAACTCTGAAAAAGTTTTTGAATTGTTCAAGAGGGATGTCGAAAAGGGAATCTATGAAGGTTGCAGGCTGGACGGAGGAATAAGGAACAACCTTTTCATGGAACCCTTTATTGAAAATCCTGTGGACAAATTGTATTTGATTGTTTTCAAAAGAGCTTTCGAAGTTCCCGGTGAAATAGAAAGGACATATGGAGAAAGACTCTCTGTCATATGTCCGCCAAAAGATTTCAAGGAGGGAGACACCCTGCGTTTTGAAAGGGACTTTTGCAGGGGATGGTTCTCGCTCGGCGAAGATGTGGCAAGGAGGATGGGGTTGTAATGGCAAGCAAAAGGATAAAAGGCATTGTTTCCGCATGTCTTGTAACGGCTCTGCTTTGTGTGGCGGCATTTGGATCATACATGCAGAATGAAAGAAAAAACATAATTGAAATGGAGAATGTGGGCCTTTCAAACATTCTATTCGGCTACGTGGACGCTATGGATGTTTATGGAAGCAACCTGCAGATCTTGGCCTTTGAGAAGGACAATCCAGTATACATATACAAGCTTCACGAATCACTCGGAATGATGAAGGCTGGCTCTGACGCGCTCAGCCGTGAAACCTATGGAGAGACGTTTCCGGAGGGCCTCGGCCAAAGCATGAGGGATCTGACAAGGCAGCTTTCCAACTTCACTTACCGTTTTGCGGGAATATACCCTAAGCAGTCACCGGAAATGGATGACTCTGTGTCGGAAATGGCCAAACAAATACACCAGGCATCCAGAATTCTCGACAATGCCCTTAAGGCCGCATCGGGTGAGCCGTGGATTAGGAATCCGGCAAACAGAGACGAATGGATGCTCGACAGGGGCTACAGGCTAAATGATTCCTCATCGGATATCGCCGAACTTGAAATAAACAGGCTGATTGAAGAGAACGAAAGAATAATGAAGGAATTAAAATGGAGATAATGCCTGGCGTTTCCTGCCGGGGATTGCCGGCGCGATGCAGGAGGAGAAACGCATGAAAAAATGGATATTGTTCGACTGCATGGAAACCTTGATTGACATGACTGAACTGCCGCTTCCCGCAGATTATGCCAGATGGGCCTATGAGGGTTCGGAGGCTCAGAGATTGTGGACTGGCTTCGATGAATTCTACACCGACTACATGGCGGCATGCGCAGAGATTGAAAAAGAATTGCCGCTTTTTCGGGAATATGAAATGAAGGAAAGATACGCAAGGGTTTTAAGTGCGAAAACTAAGGACGATCAGCTTGACGAACTCGTAAAGAATATGGACGATGTTTTTTGGAAAAAATATTCCGGAAAGTGTTACGCAAACGATTCCGTTTTGGAAGCCGTTGACGCTTTGTCAAAAAACCATCCCATGGGTGTCGTTTCAAATTTCAAGATAAGGAGCGGGGTTCGCTCAATACTTGAAAACGCGGGTTTGCTCGGCTACTTCGAGTTTACGGTCAATTCTTGTGAAATAGGATGGAAAAAGCCCCACGTCAACATATACAGAGCAGCAAAAGAATTGGCGGGGGTCGACTACGGAAGTATTGTTTTCATTGGCGACGACTACGGCAATGATTATGTAAAACCAAAGGCTTTGGGTTGCAAAACGGTTCTATACGACCCTTCAGGAGCACATCCCGAGGCTTTGCCAAGGATAAGCGACTTTAGAGAATTGCTTAAATTCGACATTTGGGAGGAGGGAAAGGATAGCCATGAGCAAGAAAAAAGACAAAGGAAATAAAAACAAAAAACAGAATCAAAAGCCTCAGGCTGACTTCAGGTTGCTGTACTATGGAATCGGATTCTTGGCTTTGGGACTGGGAATGCAGTTTTTCGGTTATGATCAAAGCCGCACGGGCAATTACCTGAGGATGATATTTCTTTGGATTGCCGTTGTTCTCAATATAATGCATATTTTGAGATACAGGGCGAGCATGAAAAAATGATTGCCCTTGCGGGCGGAGGATTTAAATGGATAGGAACAAGCATATAAAAATTGCTTCCTGGATTGGGATAACAGGAAACTTGGCGCTTTCGGCGGCAAAAATTATAATAGGCGTACTTGCGGGAAGCATGGCAGTAATAGGAGATGGAATCGATTCCGCCACCGACATAGTCATGTCCCTAATAACCTTGTTTGCTGCCGTGATAATGGCAAGGCCGCCAGATCCCGAGCATCCTTATGGATACGGAAGGGCCGAGACCGTAGCCACAAAGCTCTTGTCTTTCATGATATTTTTTGCAGGGGCCCAGTTCATGATAAGCACTGTTTCACGCTTGCAGAGGATTGATACACTTCAAAAGCCCGATGTTTCGGCCGTTTACGTTATACTGGCATCCGTTGCCGGGAAACTCGTATTGTCGAGGACCCAGCACCACATGGCGAAGAAATCCGGAAGCGCAATGATAGAGGCAATAGCCAAGAACATGCAGAACGACATATTGATTTCCTTGGCTGTGCTGTTGGGGCTGGCGTTCACATTTTTAATGGACATGCCCATAATGGACCTTTTGACGGCTTTTGGAATAAGTATATGGGTAATGAAGTCGGCGCTTTCCATATTCCTTGAAACCAGCTCCGAAGTCATGGAAGAGACCAAGGATTTGTCAATATACGACACCTTGTTTGAAATAGTCTCCAGCGTAGAGGGGGCCCACCATCCCCACAGGACCAGGGTGAGAAAATTCGGCGACCTTCTCTACATAGACATGGACATAGAGGTGGACGGTGAATTGAAGGTGAATGAAGCGCACCTTATAGCCCATGAGCTTGAAAGGAAGATTCATGACGCAATCGAGGAAGTATACGATATAATGGTTCATATAGAACCGTTGGGATGCACCATGAAGGATGAGAAGTTCGGGCTCTCAGAGGAGATAATAAACAGTGCAAAAGCTGAAAAGGGGGAAGATGAATGTTTGTGATGAATGAAGAGGGCAAAAAATTCGACTTGAAAGAGGGCATACACTCCACCATAAAGGGCTTCGGAGGAGGACTCATGGCGGTGGAAAACAAATTTGAAGAGGGCGCCTTTGCGCCGGACCACAAGCACATGCACGAGCAAATTGCCTACATAGTCAGCGGAGAGTTCGAGTTCTCGCTCAATGGTGAAAAAAGGCTGCTTAAAGCAGGGGACAGCCTCTACGCCGCGCCTGAGGAGGAGCATGGCTGCGTATGCATCAAGGCCGGAACGGTACTCGATGTTTTTTCTCCTCAAAGGGAAGACTTTTTACAAAGATAAAGATTGAAAAAAAGAGATATGGAAAGGGAGATAAAAATGCTGGAAGAAAGAAAACAAAAAGTATATGAAAAACTTGAAGAGCTTGGAATCACTTATGAAAAACACGAGCATCCCGCCGTTTTTACAAGCGAGGAAGCTGCAAAATATTCTGAAGGAATGGAAGGCGCCCAGTGCAAGAATCTATTTTTAAGGAATGCAAAAGGAAACAGGCAGTACCTTGTAGTACTTGAGCACACCAAAAGGGCCGACCTTGCAACCCTCAAGACAAAACTTGGAGAAAAAGGCCTGAGTTTCGGGTCGGACAAGAGGCTCATGAAGTATATGGGTGTAGAAAGTGGGGCTGTTTCACCTTTCAACCTGATAAACGACACGGACAACAAGGTAGAGGTAGTCGTCGACAACACACTAAAAAGAAGTGAAAAAGTAAATTTCCATCCCAACGCCAATACGGAAACTCTGACAGTGACCTACAAGGACTTCCTAAAGTTCTTGAAGGAAATGGACAAGGACCCACTTTTCATAAACATAGGCTAAAGGTGGAATTGCAAAGAGGATTGCCGCGAAATCTGTCGAATATCTTATGAAGGTCAGAAAAAAAGTGGTGATACGGATGGTTTTTGAAAAAAGAGAATTGCTGGAGAATGTTTTTACCGAGCATTCGGAGCTTCAGCTTTGGAAGTGCGAGAATGGCGAATCGGAAGACTATGAAATAATAATCAACGGAGTCTTCATAATGGCCACATACAACAGCGGCTCTTCTGAATTTTTGATAAGAGGGGCGGTTAAAAGGCTAAAGGGCGACGGATCCTTGTCGGTACTGATAGCAGGCTTGGGGATGGGCTTTACAGTTTCGGAAGCTTGCAGAAGTGAAAGAATCAAATCGATTGATGTTGTTGAAATGGAAGAGGTAATAGTGGACTGGAACCGCAAATATTTCAACACCTATGAACAGTCCTGCTATGACGAAGGAAGAGTATCACTTAACATCGAAGATTTTTATGTATACGTAATGAATTCGACCAAGACATATGACATCATAAGCATTGACATAGACAACGGTCCCATGCTCCTGGTCAACGAAGGCAACGAAAAAGTCTATACAAGCAGGTTCATGGAGGTAATAGACGGCGTTTTGAATGGAGGCGGGGTCTGCGTCATATGGTCTTGCGACAGGGACCGCAGGCTCGAACAAAGCATGAACAGCGTTTTCGACGAGGTCGAAGTCGAGGAGCTGACAGAGGAGTTCAAGGGAAGGGAAGTATCCTATTACCTTTATTTCGGAAGAAAGAGGGATAAAAAATGAGCATATTGGTCAGAGTGGCTCTTTTGTTTTTCGCGGCTGCAATATTTTTGTTTCTGGTCAATTATTACCTGATAAAGTATTATACCAGAAAAGCCGCAATTGAAGGCAAAAGGATAAAGAAGAACAGAAATGGCCAGATATGGGGCAAAAATGGCCGCCAGGGTATCGTTCCCAAATGGGTTTCATATGTAGGACTCATGGCTTTTATAAGTTTTTTCATGGGAATTTTCATGTTTGTCGTAAAAGTGTTTTGGAATTTTTTTTCATAAACAACAAAAAACCGCATCCTCTAAAAAGGGATGCGGTTTTTTGTTTGCTGGTCGATATGATTTCCGATTCGTTCTCCAAATCAAATTCACAGTGTTTTGGTGGTCTCAGTCCCTTCGCAACAACATCGTCGGTTGATTGAGAAACATCTTCAAATTCACGGTGTTCTGAAATTGTTTTGGTGGTCTCAGTCCCTTCGGAATAGTATCGTCGGTTGTATTTGGAAACATCAATGTTTCTTAATTTATGTATACCCGTGGAAAAATTGTTCAAACATTGATATAATAAAGATTAAGAATACCCTTGGTGGGTATAATAGAACTGAAAGGATGTGATCAAATGAATATTACAATAGAGGAAAAGGCAATGGAGCTGATAAAGTCCAAGGGAGCAGAGGACTTGGTGGTCGATATTCAAAAGTGCGGGGGCTGAGCATCCGCTCCAATGCCGTTCGTTGTAACGGCAAAGCCGACAGACCCCTTTAAATTCGAAACCCACGACGTGGACGGAATAAAGGTGCATATGAACAAAAGCGCGATCGCCAAAAAAGGCGGGGTAGTAATATATGTCGAAAGATTCCTGTGGATAAAGAGGCTGGAAGTCAGAGGTCTCAAGCTTTGATTTGAACCTTTTTTTCAATCTCAAAGACCGCTAATTAAAGGGTCTTTTTTTTTGCAAAATTCTTGCTTGTGAAGGAATGGGGGCTCCGCATATTGAAATAAGGACTATATAATAAAGAGAATCTGCAGGGAGGGCACTTATATGAGCATTTTGGTGACAGGAGGCGCGGGATACATAGGCAGCCATACGGTTGTCAAGCTTTTGGAGACCGGCGAAAAAGTCGTCGTCATAGACAACTTTTCAAACAGCAAAGCCGAGGTCTTCGAACGCATAAAAGCCATAACTGGAAAAGAAGTCGAGTTTTATGAAGGGGACATTCTCAACCGGGTCCTTCTCGACAGAGTTTTTTCGGAAAATGAAATAGAGTCCGTCATCCACTTCGCGGGGATGAAGGCGGTTGGGGAATCGGTTGAGAATCCCTTGAAGTACTACCGCAACAATGTGTCTGGAACAGTTTCCCTGCTCGAGGCAATGGAGGAACATGGAGTCAGGACTATTGTGTTCAGCTCGTCGGCAACTGTCTACGGAACAGGCAATCCGTCACCTCTTACGGAGGACATGCCGCTATCGGCAACGAATCCGTACGGAAGCACAAAGCTGATGATAGAGCAAATGCTGCAAAATATTTACTTGTCGGATGAGAGCTGGAGGATTGCGATTTTGAGATACTTCAATCCCATAGGGGCTCACGAAAGCGGAGCAATCGGCGAAAACCCCAAGGGGATTCCAAACAACCTAATGCCCTACATAACCCAGGTTGCCGTAGGGAAAAGGGAAAAACTGGTCGTATTCGGAAACGACTACGACACTCATGACGGGACGGGCGTCAGGGACTACATCCACGTCGAGGATTTGGCGACAGGCCATCTCAAAGCCCTTGAAAAACTCGAGGGCGTAGGCGGAGTGCACACCCTTAATCTTGGAACGGGAAAGGGCTACAGCGTATTGGATGTCGTTCGCGCCTTCGAGAAATCGACAGGAAAAAAAATACCCTATGACATGGCAGGGCGGAGGAGCGGAGATGTTGCGGAGTGCTTCGCGGATCCATCCAAGGCAATGGCCGAGC
>Ga0209942_1000393_pt1 | contig 27157 bp, 20 predicted proteins | sample SalPonR1_A_D2_MG_FD_185695 | JGI IMG/M metagenome (GOLD analysis project Ga0209942, IMG submission 185695) | Salt pond soil microbial communities from South San Francisco under conditions of wetland restoration - Salt Pond MetaG R1_A_D2_MG... ...
TGGTGCTGGTTTTCCAACATGGTTTAAGTGGAATGCAGCTCTCCAATCGAGAGGTAAAAAGAAGTATATAGTATGTAATGCCGATGAAGGTGATCCAGGGGCTTTTATGGACCGTTCTGTTTTAGAAGGGGATCCGCATAAGCTAATCGAAGGTATGATGATTGCTGGTTATGCAATGGATTCTAATGAAGGTATTGTATATGTTAGAGCAGAGTACCCACTCGCTATAAAACGTTTACAAAAAGCCATTGATGATGCAGTAGATAAAAACATTTTAGGAAATAATATTTTTGGAATAGAAGGTAGAAATTTTAATATTCGTATTAAAGCAGGTGCTGGTGCTTTTGTGTGTGGAGAAGAGACAGCGTTAATTGCTTCTCTAGAAGGTGAGCGAGGCATGCCAAAATTAAAACCACCATACCCTGCTCAAAAAGGGTTTTTAGATTTACCAACAAATATTAATAATGTTGAAACATTGGCCAACGTTCCATGGATTTTTAATCATGGTGCTGATCAATTTGCAAGTTATGGAACTGAAAACTCAAAAGGAACGAAACTATTTGCTTTAACTGGAAAAATTCGAAAAGGCGGATTAGTTGAAATACCAATGGGTATGACCTTAAGAGATGTTATTTTTGATCTTGGTGGTGGCATTAAAAATGATAAAGAATTTAAAGGTGTTCAAATGGGTGGTCCATCTGGTGGTTGTTTACCGAAAGAATTTCTTGACTTACCTATAGATTACGAATCAATTACGAAAACTGGTGCTATTATAGGGTCCGGTGGAATGGTAGTTATGGATGAAAGTAATTGCATGGTAAATATGGCTAAGTTTTTCTTAGAATTTACTTGTGATGAATCTTGTGGAAAGTGTACTTATTGCCGGGTGGGTAATAAACGTATGTTAGAGATTTTAGAAAGAATTACTGAAGGTAAAGGAAAATTAAGTGATATTGATTTATTGAAAGAGTTAGCGACAAAAACGATAGAAGGTTCTTTATGTGGCCTAGGAATGACGGCTCCTAATCCTATTCTAACAACTTTAAAGTATTTTGAAGAGGAATACCTTGACCACATAAGTGGGAAGCATTGTTCGTCGGGCACTTGTAAAGATTTAATGCAATATGTAATTGATGCTGATAAATGTGTTGGCTGTACTGCTTGTAGTAAAGTATGTCCAGTAGATGCAATTGAAGGAAAGGTTAAAGAGAATCATTTAATTATTCAAGAACAATGCATTAAATGCGGCAATTGTTATGATACTTGTAAGTTTGACGCAATTTATATGGATTAGGGGAGGAAATAATGCCAAAAATTTTAGTTAATATTAATGGAAGAGAATTAGAAGCATTTAGAAATCAGACAATCTTAGAAGTTTGTAAAGATCATAATATAAAAATACCAACACTATGTCATAGTGAGATGCTTGAAAATTATGGTTCATGTGGAATATGTGTTGTTGAAGTTGAAGGTACTAATAAATTATTAAGATCCTGTTCAACAAAAATTCAAGAAGGCATGATTGTTAAAACTTCTAGTAAAAGAATAAAAGAATCAAGAAAAACGACTTTGGAGCTATTATTATCATACCATACGGGAGACTGCAAAGCCCCATGTACTTTTGCTTGTCCAGGAAATGTAGATGTACAAGGATATGTTGGATTAATAGCCAACGAAGAATATGATGAAGCTCTAAAATTAATAAAAGAAAAGTTGCCTTTACCGGCTGCCATAGGTCGAGTTTGCCCTCATCCATGTCAAACAGGGTGTCGAAGAGATTTAATCGAAGATTCGATTTCAATTGCATGGTTAAAAAGATTCGTAGCTGATAAAGATTTAGAAAAAGATGAACCTTATTTGCCAGAAATTAAACCAGATAAAAATAAAAAAATAGCAATTATTGGTGGTGGACCTGGTGGCTTATCTGCAGCATTCTTTTTAAGAAAAGAAGGTTACCAAGTAACTGTTTATGAAGCCATGCCTGAGTTTGGCGGTATGTTAAAATATGGTATACCACTTTATCGTTTACCAAAGGATGTATTAAGAGATGAAATTAAATTAATAGAAAAAATGGGTGTTAAGTTAATAGCTAATACACGTATTGGTGAATCTATTGAGTTTGAACATATTCGAAAAGAATTTGATGCTGTCTATGTATCAATTGGTGCGTGGAAAAGTTCTATCATTCCTTGTAAAGGACATACTTTAAACCATGTTCATGGAGGTATTGATTTCTTAAATAAGTTTGCTATTAACGAACCAATAAAAGTAGGTAAGAAAATAGCAGTTATTGGTGGTGGTAATACTGCAATGGATACTTGTCGTACAGCTATAAGATTAGGTGCAGATAAAGTTTATGTTATATACAGAAGAACCATGGATGATATGCCAGCAGTTGATGTTGAAATTATAGAAGCTTTAGAAGAAGGTGTAGAGTCAAAGTTTCTTTTAAATCCAGTTGAAATATTAGATGATGGTAATGGTAATGTTGCAGGAATAAAACTAGAAAAGATGCGGAATATCGGCATAGATAAACGTGGTCGTACGAAAGTTGAAGGTACTGGCGAGTTTGAAACATTGGAAGTAGAATCTGTAATTATGTCTATTGGTCAAAAATTGGACAATACTGGTCTTGAGGCAATCCAACTAAATGATTGGGGAAATATAGAATCCCACGAAAAAACATGGCAGACCAATCTTGAAGGTGTATTTGCAGGTGGTGACTGTGCAAATGAAGGTGCAGATATAGCAATTCATGCCATAGATGATGGTAGAAAAGCAGCTAAAGTAATTGATAGTTATCTTTATGGAGACATACAGCCTATTGAAAATAAGTACTATGTTGAAAAGAAAAATATAAGTAGATCTGATTTTCCAAATATTGATACAGAAAAGCGTAGTTCCATGGGACATGAACTGCCTGAAGTAAGAAAACATAACTTTGAAGAAGTTGTTTATGGATTTACTGAAGCTGAAGCGTTAGCGGAAGCTCAACGTTGTTTGGAATGTGGTTGTAAAGAAGTATTTAAGTGTGATTTACTTGAATATTCGAATGCATATCAAGTTGAACCAGAAAGACTTGCAGGAGAGAAACAAGTACACGAAATAGATGAAAGCCACACGAATATCATTAAAGATGCAAATAAATGTATTCATTGTGGTATGTGTGTTAGAATCTGTGATGAGGTAATGGATTTAGGAAGTCTTGGTCTAGTGAATAGAGGATTTGATACGGTCGTACTACCAGCACTTAATAAGAGATTAGAGGATACAACGTGTATAAGTTGTGGTCAATGCGTTAACATTTGCCCGACAGGAGCACTTCAAGAAAAAATGAAAATTGAAAAACCTGTGCCAATTTTACCAAACATTACACATACAACATGTACTGCTTGTTCTATTGGATGTCAGGTAAATATTGAATCAAAGGGTCGACTATTATTAAGAGCGATTCCAGACTATTATGATTTAACAAGTAAAGGGTTATTATGTTCAAAAGGTAAGTTTGATTTTAGTTATAAAAATGAAAACCGATTGTTAAAACCTATGATCCGAAAGAATAATGCTTTAGTTGAAGTGACTTATGAAGAAGCAATTCTTTATGCCGCTAGAAAAGCTCAGTCTATGGAATTACTCTATGGGAAAAATGCTTTAGGCGTTTCAATTAGTGAATCTTTAACAAATGAGGAAATATATCTTTCTAAAAAATATGCTAAGGAAATTTTAAAGACAGATAATATATTTAATATAGAAGGAAAGAAGAGTGGCTTACAAGAAGTTCTCGGAATAGATGCCTCTACAAACACATTAAATGAAATCATTAATACAGATGTAATTTTCAATATTAATGCTGATTTGATGTCAGATTATACGATAGCAGGATTGAAGGTAAAGCAAGCCTATGACCATAAAGCGAGCATTATAAATCTTAGTCATCAGGCTTCTAAATTGGATGATTGGAGTGAGATTTCTATAATTGATGGAAATATTACTGGAACTTTGAAGTCAATTTATGAAGGATTAAATAACAGCGAAAATATTACTAATGATGCAGTACAAAAAGTTTTAGATTTATTAGATAATAATAAAAAGGTAATTTTTATATTTGATGAAAACAATACAAGTACAGAAGATGAAATTCTTATTGCTAGTATTGCAAAAATATCAGGTCATATAGGTAGTCCGCGAAATGGGATCATTAAACTCAGAAAAAATATTAATGGCCAAGGACTTGTAGATATGGGTATATCAAACGATTCGACTGCTTATCAAGAGAAAATTAAGTCTGGAGAGATTCATGGGTTACTATTAATTGGCAATAAAATGCCTGGAGATGGTCTTCTAGATTCACTAGATTTTTTAATGGTAATGGCTGAAGAATTAACAGATGACATAAAAAAAGCAGATGTTATTTTCCCAATGGCTACAATGTTAGAGTCAGAGGGTACCATTACAACTAATGATCGACGCATATTAAAGGTTAACCAAGTGATTAATCCAAGAATTAAATATACTAATTTATATCTTATTGAAAAATTAATGAATGTTTATAGTAGAAATATTACACTAAACAGTTCAGAAGAAGTATTAGAAGAAATTTGTAGAAACATTAAATTTTATCACGGCTACTTAGATGCTGGACAAGATAATAATAGATGGCCAATTAATTCTACTCACATACTTTTTGAAAATGAGAATATTTTTGCGTTACCTGTTCATGAGAAGGAATTGCCTAAAAATGTCTTAGAAATAATCGAATCAATCAAATAAAGTTTTGTATAGAGTGCTTATATAAGCACTCTATTTTATTTATAATAACAAAATAATGTACTGCAATGATTAATAATATTATTTATACTTAACAAAAATATATTTTAATGATATAATGTTTTGTGAGGTAGAAGAACTGAGGTGAGATAATGTCTATGAAAGAGTTAATGAGTCATGGTTTTGTGATTAAAGAGTATGGTTATGATCTTTATAGTATAGCAAAGGCATATAATCAACTACCTGAGCAATCCAATGAAAGAGGATTATATCTTAAAGATTTAAAAAGATATTCAGAGAACATAAATAGTATTGCTGAAGCAATTTCTAAAGTTATAGAAGACGAAGAAGAAAAAGAAAAAGAAAAACAAAAAATCAAAAAAGTACTAAGATAAAAAAACATCCAATAGAAATGGATGTTTTTTTACAATTGGTGTAGTTTTAAATAAAAGTTTCGAAACTCATCTTTTTTATTTTTTAATAATCTAATCAGCTCTGGGTCAAAGTGTTCTCCAGATGATTCTTCAAGAATAATCCATGCTTTCTCAAAACTAAATTCATCTTTGTAGACACGTTTCGAAGTTAGTGCATCAAATACATCTGCTATTGCCACAATACGTGCTTCAAGTGGAATTTCATCTCCTCTTAAACCTTCAGGGTAACCTTTACCATTCCATTTTTCGTGATGGTAGCGAGTAATATTTTCAGCAACTGTATAAAACCCGTGGTTAAATATTTCTAAGGATTTCTTTAAATCAGAGAATATATCTGCTCCAACGGATGGATGAGTTTTCATAATTTCCCATTCTGAAGAATCTAGTTTTCCAGGTTTTTTAAGAATTTTATCTGGTATTGCTACTTTACCAATATCATGAACAGGTGCGTTATTAACAATTTCTCTAACAAATTTACTTGTTACACAATAATTCTCTGAGGGATGATTTATTAATAATTGAGTAATGAATCGAGAGTATTCAACCATTCGATCCAGATGTTCTCCCGTTTCAGTATCTTTTTTCTCAACGAGATCAGCAAAAGCAACAGTAATTTTTGAAAAAATCATTTTTGTTAAATAGGTTTTATCAAGAATACCAGCTATTTCACGGGCGATATTTTCACCAATTTGCTTTGTCTTTTCATTGAACTGATTTTTATTAACAGAACTAAAGAATAAAAAACCAAAAACAGATTGATCGATGACTAATGGAAAAACAATATTTGATTGAATACCTTCTCTTAAAATTAAACTCAAAGCGCTGGCTTCAGTTTTATTCTTATATAATTCTTCTAGATTATTAGAAATAAGGGTTTTAGGGTTTTTAATGAGTTTATACAATGAAGTATCATTAAAAGCAACATTAAAGCCTGATCCAAGAAGAATTTTGTCATAATTTGCAATACCATACTCTGCAATAATTTCTTCATCGATGTAATTTACAAAGGCGACACCAACACGATCAACTCGAAGTTCTTCTTCTATCATTTCAAAAAGATTATCAATAACTTCTGTTAAGAGATAGCCCCGGCTTGTGACAACTTTTATCTTTTGAAGAAAATCCTGTTCCTGCATCACTTGGTGAACGATTGATTCTATTTCCATTTCTTCTTTAAACTTAGGTTGAAAAAATGGTAAATTTTTAGCTTGAAAGTCTTGCTGATTCATTTGACTAAAGGCTTTTACAATATATGTTAAATCAATTCGACCAATTCTGTAAAGTAAAAATAACAAAACTAGAACGATTAAAGTCATTATACCAATTAGAACATTATTTGTTTGAATGTATAAGTCCATTATACTAATAATATTCTGATCAAAATAATGAATAGAATCATCTAATATTGGTTTAATAGAATTGTACTCATGGCTTATGGTAGTGAAGTTTTTATTATTAACTATTTCATTACTAAAGCAATTTTCAACTAAAGCACTTAAATCCTTGAACTTTTCTTCAATTAAGTTAATAGATTGATAGCTATTATCAAAAATACTAAAAGATCTAAAAATAATACTATTTCTGTAGTTAGTAATCATTATTTTCGATTTTAAGATAATTTCATTATTATTATCTATCAAATCTTTTAATAATTTTGTATTTCTATTATTTGCTTCCACAATATTCTTTAATCGCGCGCTATCCATTGAGTCAATATCTTGCGATGAAATATTATTAAGTACTCTTAAGGGAAGGTCCATTTCAAGATAATTTTCTTTGATTTCACCAATCAGGTGATGTGTTTCATATAACTTATGTGTTAAATCATTTATATAGAAAATATTAAATGTAATTAGAATAATTAGTATGATTAATAATGTGAATATAATACTTCCGATAATATTTTTTAAACTTTTCATTTTGGCTCCTTAGGTACTTATTAAATAATATTTATCATATTATATCATTTTTGAAAAATAAAATAAAACCATCATTATAACGAAAATTTAATAAATTACTTGACATATATATTTAAGTCACTTAGAATAAGTAGCAACATATAAGTTTATAAGCGTTGAAAGGGCAAAACTTTTATAAGGTCTATTACAGAGAACTGGATTAGCTGAGAGCCAGGTAGATTTATTAATTGTTATTCTCCCATGAGCTGGAAATTGAAATTTAAGTAGGTTTCTCCGGGTTAGTAGCCGTTATTTCTACTAGAGTATACGATGAATAATCCGTACTTAATGAGGTAATAATTTATTATTACAAAAATGGGTGGTACCATGAAGAAGAATCTTCATCCCAGTAAACAGTATAACTGTTTATTGAGATGAGGATTTTTTTATTTTTAAATCCTAATGAAGGATAAGAAGAATTAGAATGTGGAGGTATATAATGAGTTTTAAAATTGTACAAGCTTTACCAACCCCTGAAGAAGTTGAAAAAATGATGCCAATGAGCCAAGAATTAATTGAGCTCAAAGCTAAAAGAGATCGAGAGATTAGAAGAATATTTACGGGAGAGTCCGACTTATTTATTTTAATTATTGGTCCGTGTTCAGCGAATGATGAAAAAGCTGTTATTGAGTACGTTAAACGACTCGGGAAACTTCAAGAAGAATTTCAAGATAAATTAATGATTATACCTAGAATTTATACAAACAAACCTAGAACAACTGGTGAGGGTTATAAAGGATTATTACATCAACCTGACCATACTGAAAAGCCGGATATGTTAGAAGGCATAAAAGCAATTAGAAGACTACATATAAATGTTATGAAAGAATCAGGATTAACACCTGCAGATGAAATGTTATACCCAACAAATTATGATTATGTAAAGGATTTATTGAGTTTTATCGCTGTTGGTGCAAGGTCTGTTGAAAACCAGAAACACCGACTGACAGCAAGTGGTATTGATATCCCTGTAGGGATGAAGAACCCTACAAGTGGTGACTTAAGTGTTATGTTGAATTCTATAAGAGCAGCTCAAATTGAGCATTCATTTATATACAATGGAAACGAAGTACGAACAAGTGGTAACCCTTTGGCACACTGTATCTTAAGAGGATATGTTGACCAATATGGTCGAAATTTTCCAAATTATCATTATGAAGAAGTTGTACATTTATTAGAGGAGTATAGAAAAAGAAATCTAAAGAACCCATCAATTATTATAGATACCAATCATGCCAACTCAAATAAGCAATATAAAGAACAACCAAGAATAGCAATGGAAGTACTTAGAAATCGTGAATATAATCCGATACTCAAAAAAACAATAAAAGGCTTAATGATCGAAAGCTACTTGGAGGATGGTAAGCAAAATGAAATGGGAGAAACTTACGGAAAATCAATTACAGATCCCTGTTTAGGATGGAATGATTCTGAAGCATTGATAAGAAAGATAGCAAAAGAATTATAAAAGTGTGCCTAGAAATTTTTTTCTAGGCTTTTTTTTACTCAATTGCTAGGTCATTAGGTATTGACAGATAAGAGACAATATTGTACAATAGGTATGCAAATGAGAATGATTATCACGTTCATACAAGGAGGCAATATGAAATTAGATGAAGTCATGACAAAAAGAATTGTCGTAATCAATCAAATAGATATTCAAGGCGTTCATAGAAAACGATTACAAGAAATGGGGTTAATTGTAGGGCGAAGAATATATGTACAAAAATTTGCACCTATGGGTAATCCAATGGAAATTAAAATAAATGGGCAAAGTATTTCAATTAGAAATGAAGAAGCACATTTAATTGAAGTAAGTGATTCACATGAGTAATACAGTCGCATTAGTTGGTAATCCGAATTGTGGTAAAACCACATTGTTCAATGTATTAACTGGTTCAAGGTATTCTGTAGGTAATTGGCCTGGGGTAACTGTTGAAAAAAAAGAAGGTAAAATTAATGATGATTTAACTTTAGTTGACTTACCAGGTATTTATAGTTTAACACCATATTCAAAAGATGAAGAAATTGCAGAAGAGTTTTTGTTAAGTGATCGATCTGATTTAATTGTTAATATTGTTGATGCAACAAATCTTGAACGGAACCTTTATTTAACTTCTCAGTTAATAGAAACAGGTAAACCTGTAGTTTTAGCATTAAATATGATTGATGAACTAGATATTGCAGGGGCGAATATTGATTATGCCAAACTTTCTGAATTGATTGGCGTACCTGTGGTGCCAATTTCTGCACTAAAGGAACAAGGTATTCAACCTTTGATTTATAGAATAAAAAGTGGCATTAGACATCCTAAAAAAGTAAAGTGGCATTACTCAGGAGAGATAGAAAAGTATATTGTTGATGCCCAAAAAAAAATAGAAAAAGAGTCAATTGTTTATAAGAACTATCCAAGTAGATTCTTAGCGATTAAACATTTAGAAAATGACCATGAAGTTAATGAAGTGGTAAGTTATTATGATCAAAGTCAATTGATTGAATTAGAAAATAAAATAGTAGCTGATCGATATGAGCATATTCGATTGATTATTGAAAAGACCTTTTTTTCAGAACGAAAATTTTTAGATGATTCAGTTTCAGATAAAATAGATTCAGTTTTAACGAATAAATGGTTTGGTATACCTATATTTGCTTTCGTTATGTATTTAGTATTTCAATTTACTTTTAGCATTGGAAATATTTTTTTAGATATTATTGATGGATTTTTTAGTGATGTAATTATTCCAGGTGTGATCAATACATTAACTTCATTAGGTATTGCTGAATGGATGGTATCGATGATAGGAGAAGGTATTTTTGGTGGTGTTGGTGCAGTTTTAACCTTCTTACCAAATATAATTTTCTTATTCATTGCTATTGCAATCTTAGAAGATTCAGGTTATATGTCAAGAGTAGCATTTATACTTGATCGTGGCCTTAAAAAAATAGGTTTAAGTGGAAAAGCCTTTATACCAATGGTTGTTGGTTTTGGTTGTAATATACCTGGCATAATGGCTACTAGAACTTTGCGATCAGAGACAGATCGGAAAATTAGCATACTTGTGAATCCATTTATGTCTTGTGGTGCAAGGCTACCAGTATATGTTTTATTCGTAAATGCGTTCTTCTTAAAAAATAAAGCACTTGTGACTTATAGTCTATATATGCTAGGTATTGTCATTGCAATATTAATGGCTTTAATATTCAAAAAGACTATTTTCAAAGGTTCAACTGAAGTATTTATGATTGAATTACCTCGCTATAGAATGCCTTCAGTAAAAAATGTATACTTAAAAGTATGGGAACAGGGTAAGGCTTATGTTCAAAAAGCTGGTAGTATCATACTAGCAGCCTCTGTTATTTTGTGGTTTGTACTTAATCTAGGACCAACTGGCATGACTGATATGCAAAATAGTTATGGTGCTATGATTGGACAGTTTATATCACCAATATTTAGACCACTAGGTTTTGGTGATTGGGCAGCTTCATTATCACTATTAACTGGTATAGTTGCTAAAGAAGTAGTAATTAGTAATATGGCTATTATATATGGACTCGGAAGTTCTGTAGCGGAAGCTGCTTTAGAAGGTTCCGTTGAAGGATTTGCGCCGACGTTAGGAGCAGCATTTAATCAAGTCTCTGCTTATGCTTTTATGGTATTTGTGCTATTGTATACACCATGTGTTGCCACGCTAGCCGTTGTAAAAAGAGAGATGAACTCCTATAAATGGATGTGGTTTCAAATGTTCTATCAATTTGTAGTGGCATGGATTGTTGCGTTCCTAGTATATCAAGTTGGAAGCATATTATTCTTATAACCTTTAGGAGGTGCTAAATGGGTGATATCTTAACAATTATATTTGGTATCTTAATATTTAGTTATACTATTTATCAAATAAGAAGAATTTATATAGCTACAAAAAAAGGTAAATGTGTTGGTTGTCCATCAGCTGATACATGCGCTGAAAATCCTAAAAATGTTGAAAAAGTACAAATAATAGATCTTACAGAAGAATAGATAATTTTAAATGGCTAATTTTATTAGCCATTTTTGTTTAGAGAAATTGATTTTCATGTATGTTATAATAGTATTATCATTAGATTAAGGAGATGACTCATGGTAAAAAGAATAATGAAATATAAATATTTGCTTCTATTAGTATTTACTTTTATTTTTGCTTCAGCCAATATAACTTTTGCAGAACCTAGTAATATAAAACTATTAGTAGATGGAGAAGACATAACAGAATTATCCAGTCCTATTATTGAAAATGACCGTATGTTAATTCCTATCCGATTTGTATCAGAAAGTTTAGGTGCAATCGTTGAGTGGGATGGAGAAAATAGACGTGTAACAATAGCAAGAAATGATGATCATCTAAAGTTAAAAATTGATAGCCGTTTAATACAATACAATCAGGGAAAAAAATATCAGTTAAGCGATGTTGCCCCTAAAATAATAAATGATCGGACTTATGTTCCAATACGTTTGGTGAGTAATGCATTAGGTGTTGGTATTAATTGGGATGGAGAAAATAGAGTGGTAAAAGTACAGTCAGACTTAAATTCAACTGTTGAACCATTTTATGCTGTTGAAATTACTAATCTAGAAGAAGGAAGTTATATTAATGGCAAAACTGAAATCCAGTATGAGTTACCGGAAACGTTAAAATCAGACAATTATAAAGTAAAGATGCTTCTATTAGAACCTTCAAGTTCAGAAGGTTTTATAAAAGGTATGACAACTGGGAATAAAAATACAATGACGTATTTACCTTCGTTTGATGATGAAGGAGAAAAAGCTTTAGTTTTAGCAGTGTATAATCGAAACAATGATTTCGTTGCTGGTAAAGTCATACGTGTTATTATTGATCTCGAGCCAGATGTTACACTAGAAACAATAGACAATGCAACAAATATTACTGAAAAAGTTACTATTACCCCTAAACTGAACTTTATCCCAGATTACGTCAATTATGAGATTACAAGCATTAGTTCAAATAAAACTAAAGTAATTGAAGAACGAGATCCTTTTGGAGTTTATACATGGTATCCACAAAATTCAGAGAATGGCAATTACTTTATTAAAGTAGTAGCTATAGCAAATAATACAACATATGAAAGCAGAAATGCTGCTGTAAGAATAAATATTTCTCCTAAGATTAGTCTGAGTGGCGTAAAGGAAAATCAGATAATTAATGGACCGGTCAATCTAATTGCGAAAAGAAATTTTGATGTTAATGAAACAATATTTTATATTAAGGATCTAGATTCAAATGAAGTTGATGAGTTAAAACGAATACCTTATGGCGCGTATACATGGTATCCAGATGAATCTATGTCAGGTTCAAAAGCCCTCAGAGTAGTTGTAGAAGACACTCGCGGCAACATTCATTCAAGTGATTGGATCACTGTAGAAATTGATCATTCGCCAATGATTGAAATGGTCGGTGTTGGTCCAAAACAAATAGTAACAAAAGATTTAGAGTTAGATTATCGAAGTAATGTAGCATTAGACAATGTTAAGTATATATTAGAAAATCTTGATAATTCAAGTGTGAATGAGTATCCCGTTAGTGAAATGTCTGAAATATTTAACTTATCTATAAATGATCTTAAGACAGGTAATTATAGTATAAGAGTTGTTGGTTCCTATAATGGCGAAACTATAAGTTCAGAAAAAGTAGCATTTAAAATTTATAAAGACAAACTATTTTCTGCAAAACCCATAATTGAAAAAAGTAAGTTTTTAGATTTTGCTTCTGAAATGGCTTTAGATTCATATTATAAAACGAATATGTCTGCGGCTCTGCAAACAGCACAAGGTATTCTAGAAACCGGTTGGGGTCAAAGTGTCCCCGTAGATAAGTACTCAGGTAAATTTTCGAATAACCTTTTTGGAATTAAAGGTACGGGTTCTAATGGTTCCGTTACATCGAATACTTGGGAAGTATATAATGGTGTTGTTTACCGTGTAGATGATTATTTCAGAGCCTACAATTCAGTCATTGAAAGTTGGAAAGACCATAAAGACTTATTGCTAGAAGCATCAAGATATTCAATTTTTAGAGATGTAATGTATGATAGTTCTTTAGGTGCTTGGGCTATTCGTCGTGCTGGTTATGCTACTGACCCACAATATCCTTTGAAGCTCATGAGAATTATTAGAGAGTATGACTTAAAAGAATTAGATAAAATTGACCTTTAAAGGATTTAAATTATGAAGAAAAAAATAATTAGAAGTTTTATATTTTTGAGTTTAGTATTAATTTTGATTGCAGGTGTATGGGTAAATCAAACCTATGAGCCTACTCAAAATGCAATGAATTACACTTTAGATACTGAGAAAGTAGCTGTCATAGAAGAAAGGTTTGGTTTAACCTTTATACCTGTGCATAAGAAAAATTCGACGGGAATAATATTCTATCCTGGTGCTAAGGTAGAACCAGAAGCTTATAGTCCATTGGCTCATAAGTTAGCTGAAAATGGCTATCTGACAACAATCATAGAAATGCCCTTTAACCTGGCTGTAATTGATATAGATCGGGGAAAAGAAGTTATGACTCAATATGAAAAAATTAGCCAGTGGTATATTGGCGGGCATTCTTTAGGCGGTGCAATGGCCGGTAGTTTTGCAAATGACAATAAAGATTTATTAGAAGGTGTATTCTTTCTAGGTGCGTATCCTGTTGATAATTTTACAGATGGTTCATTAGACGTGTTACTTATTAATGGATCATTAGATACCATTATTGATAGAAGCAGATTAGAAGAAGGGAAAAATTTAATTCCTAAAAATAGTAAAAATATTATAATTAAAGGTGGTAACCATTCACAGTTTGGTTCCTATGGTCTTCAAAGGAATGATCAACCAGCTGAAATATCTAATGAAAAACAGCAGGAACAGACAATAGAGTTGATTATTGAGTTAATAAAAAATGAGTACTAAAAAAGAGAGGTTAACCTCTCTTTTTTTGGTGGAGATAAGGGGACTCGAACCCCTGACCTTTTGGCTGCCAGCCAAACGCGCTCCCAGCTGTGCCACATCCCCATATTCGATTCACTTAATTTTACTAAAATTTTCAAAAAAAAGCAATAATTTCTTTTGCTGAAAGTGAAAATTATCTTTCATCATCAACTAAACGGTCAATCAGTGATTGAATAATATCAAAGTCATTTTCATCAAGCTTTTCGGCTTGGTCAAATATACAGGTAGGATCTGTTGCTTGGCCATCCATACTTCTACCAAGAAGGTAATCCGTTGATACTTCCAAGAAATCGGCAATTTCTTTTAAAGTCGTTGCATCGGGTGTTCTTTGATTAGTAATGTATTTTGAGACGGCAGAATATGAAATGTTTAATTGCTCTGCAATTTCTTTTCGAGAAATTTTCCTTAACTTTAACAATTGATTAATTCTATTTCCAATATTCATGTGTTACCTCCTTTGTTACATTTTACCAAATAATTTCAAAAAGAGGAAAAAAGTGGACAAAATGTACTTGTTATAATACAATTTACCCACAAAGTAATAAGATAATTATTTTTTTCTAATTAATCTATTGATATTATACTTTAATTAATTGTTTAGGCTTATAAGAAGCTGGTAAGTATTAGAAAATAGGATTAAGAAGTAAAATGGAGAAGACCTATAAACTAGTAGATGTAGTTAGAACTGAGGGGGCTTAATGTTTGATCAATACAATGACAAGAAAAATCAAATTGATGAGAATTTTAATATACATTTAAGACATAATATCAAACCAATGAAAGAGGGATCAATAATTGCTTTAATCTATGGAATATTCGGCGTTATTTGGATAGCGTTTTCTGATTCGGTTTTATTATATTTTTTTGACGATATTGAGGTCTATCGAAAAGTACAAACAATTAAAGGGTGGCTCTTTGTTTTCATTTCAGTCATGCTAATTTATAGTTTGGTAAAAATTAGATCAGAATTATATCATAAAAGCATTAAAGATTTACAAGCTTCATACCAGGAGTTAGAAACTGTTTATGAAGAGTTAGAAGCAAGTAATCAAGAAATTTTAATAAAAGATACATTCCTAGAATATGAGAAAAACTTAAATAACAAAATATTTAATAATGCTAATGTTCTAATATGTATTTGGGACCAAAATGGGGTTATACAGAAGATTAATCCTTATACTGAAGAAATACTCGGTTATAACAAAAAAGAGCTTGTAGGCTCAAATTGGTTGGATTTATTAAATCAACGGGATAACAACTTCCAGGTAGAAAAGATAATTAAAGGAATTGAAGATAGTAAATTTTCTAGAAACCATGAAAATGAGCTGATCGCAAAAAATAAAAATAAAATTCAAGTATTGTGGAATACAATTAATATTAACAACAAGGATGAAACGCCTTTGATGCTTTCCATTGGATCAGATTTATCTATTCAGAAAAAACTTCAATCAGAGTTAGATGAGGCAATGCATTCTGATTATTTAACAGTTCTTCAAAATAGAAGTCACCTTTACAAAAGTGTCATAAAAGCTGTTAATAAAAAAGAAAGATTCAGTTTAGTAGTCATGGATCTGGATAATTTTAAGTATATTAACGAAAAATTCGGTCATGATGTTGGCGATTTATTGCTTAAATATATTGCCAGAGAACTTCAAGAGGACATAGATTATCCAAATGAAGTTGTACGACTAGGTGGAGATGAATTTTCAATTCTATTATATGAAGAGGATCAAGAAAAAATACGAAAAAAAGTAAATGATCTCTTAATTAGATTGGGAAACACATGGGAGATCAACAATTACAAATTATATTTTACCTTTAGTACAGGTGTTTCAATTTATCCAAAAGATAGTTGTAATTATTTAGAGATATTTCGTAATGCAGAAATGGCAATGCATCAGGTGAAGAAATCTGGTAAGCATAAACTACTCTTTTATAATGAGCAATTAGAGAGCAAAAGTTTAGAAAATATTAAAATGGCTAATGAGTTAGAAAAAGCTATCAGTAACAAATCTTTTGAATTATATTATCAACCCCAATTGAAATTATCATCTAATAAGTTAGTTGGTATAGAAGCTCTGATTCGTTGGAATCATATGGAAAGAGGATTTATTTCGCCAGGAATTTTTATAAAGCTGGCTGAAGAAACGGGACAAATATTTGCATTAGAGCAATGGGTTTTTAATGAGGCTTTACAGCAAAAAGAAATCTATGAAAAAGAAAAAGGTGTAAATGAAAATCTTGAAATATCAATTAATTTGTCTAGCAAGAGTTTAATGAGCGGCTCTGCCTTTGATAAAATTGAAGCAATCTTTAAATCTTATCCTATCAGATATTCAGAAATAATTATTGAAATCACTGAGACAGCTTTAATTGATAAAATTGATATAGCAATTGAGCGACTAAAACGGTTAAAGAACCTTGGTGTTAAGATTGCCTTAGATGATTTTGGAACAGGTTATTCCTCATTAACGTATCTTAAAAGACTACCTATTGATATTGTTAAGTTTGATCGTAGTTTTATTAGTGTAATTGATCAAAGCGACAAAGATCAAAAGATAGTCAAATCAATGCTAAATTTAGTTGATAGTTTAGGTTATAAAGTTGTTGCTGAAGGTATTGAGACCAAAGAGCAACTTAACTACTTATGTAGCAATAACTGCGATTACGGACAAGGTTATTTATTATCAAGGCCTATAAGAAAAGATCAGATAATCAAATTTAATATTAGTTAAAAATAAAATCTCTAATCCTTATGATTAGAGATTATTTTTTTAATTAACTTTTTTGAATTTTTACTTTTAAGTTTTTTTAAATCTTCAATGTATTTTTCTTTTCCGGTAAAAGTGAATTCTTGATTAAACAAAGCTTGATCAATTTTCTTACGTATATTATTATAGGTTTTAAAAGTAGAATCTTCTTTTAGTAAGGAAAGATAATTAATGATTTTCTCTTGAATTATTATGAGTTCAGCATCTGTAAACTTATTTTTAAACTGGGCATCTAAATCAATGGTTTCTCCAGAAGCTATGATATTTTTTATTTGACCGATTAGGCATTTGTTGGCTTCACAAGTACCACAGTGTTCTTCAGTTAAACAAGTAATTTCTACTTGATCATTAATATCTTCCTTTAAAACTTTAAGTTTTTCTGCAATTGTTTTGTACTCAGTTAATTTTTCTTTGTTTCTAAATGCTTTTATTAGTAAAGCTATGTAACTAGTTAAAACAATTACTGCTAGAGGTATACCAAAAATAAATAATAAGTCTTTATTAATAAATCGGAATAACTTAATTAACCCGAAAATGATGAAGATAGAAGCTGAAGCTATTTTTATAGTGAACTCTGGTATATCTTTTCCAAATTTATAACCAATTAAAATACCAATGATACTGGTAACAAACATACCCAAAACCGTACCGGATAATGTGATGAGAGGTGACAGTGAGTGACTTGCCAAAGCAATTGTTGTTAATTGAGTTTTATCTCCTAATTCGCCAATAAAGAAAACAGTTGCGATCATTATTATGGGATGAATACTTATTTTTTTCTTTTGCGCAGTAGTTTCTTCTGGTTCTTCACGTAATGTAAGTAAACCAAAAATCAAAAAGAATAGACTCGCAGAAACTTGAACAATAGCAATAGGTATGAGTTGAGATAAGAATACCCCAATAGAAACTGCGATGATGTGGTTAATTGCAGTACCAATAAAAATCCCTATTAGTACAGTTTTTAATCTATATTGAGTTGCGAATGTCATTGCTATTAATTGACTTTTATCGCCCATTTCAGCAAAAAAAATTAGTACAAATGCTTTAATAAATTCATTAATCATTGTGGCCTCCTGATTATACTAGATTTATATTGTAACATTTTTTTAGAAAAATATAAAATCAATTTGACAATACTATTACAAATTTCTATATACCTTGATAAAATAATTAACATGTGTATAATGAATTAGTATGAATATAAAAAGTAGTTAGAAAATGAAATGGAAGTGTTTTTAATGAAAAAAGGAATGATATATATATTAATGAGTCTCATAGTTCTATCAACAATATTTTATCAATATGAATTGCCTCAAATGGATTTTGCTAATTATGATTATGCCCATCGTGGTTATTTCACTGATGAAATTCCTGAAAACTCTATTAAGAGTATAGAAAAAGCAATGGAAAAAGAGAAGGGTATTGAAATCGATATTCGATTATCAAAAGATCAATGTCCAATGGTATTTCATGACTATCGTTTAGATCGAATGACAAATAAAGAAGGTTTTTTTGGTTCTTATAATAAATATGAATTAGAGGATATGCAATTGTTGGGGACTAATGAGAAGATTCCTACTTTAAAAGAAGTGTTAGTTTTAATTGATGGCAAAGTACCTATAATACTTGATTTAAAAGGGGATCTTTTTTCTAAATCACTGGAAAATAAAGTGCTGATGGCATTGGAAGATTATAATGGCACTGTGTATTTACAATCAGCTAATCCAATGACAAATCGGTATTTATCTGAAGAATCAAAGTATAAAATTGGATATATAACGATTTCATTATTACCTATAGGCGATGTAATTTTTCAAAAGTTTCAAGCGTATCTAGCTGATTCCATTAGTGAGTTCGATTACGTGGCTTTAAATGGTAAATATTTTAAGACAGAAGAATTAGAAACACTGGATCATCATTTAATATGGTTTGTTCATAAAAATCGAATGTTTAAACCGAGATCTAAGGATAACTCAATCTAGTCATTCACTTCTAAGTTTAATAACTTAGAAGTTTTTTCTTTTAAATATTTAGAGAAATTATAATTGGGTATTAATAAAAAGGTAGGCATCTAAAATGAAAGAAAGGGGTAAAAATGGACTTTAATAAATTATTAAAAAAGCAAAAAGATTACTTTTATTCTGGTAAAACAAGACCTTATGAAAAAAGAATTCAAGGGTTAAAGACTTTAAAAAAAGCAATTAATAAATATGAAAGTAGGATAATGGAGGCACTATCTAATGATTTGGGAAAAGCACCTTTTGAGGCCTATGCTACAGAAATTGGGTTTTCTCTTACGAGTATTAATCATGCAATGTCAAATCTTAGTAATTGGATGAAAGTTGAAAAGGTATCATTACCAATACATCAAGTGGGTTCTAAAGCTTATAGTATTTACGAACCATATGGTGTTGTATTAATCATAGCGCCTTTTAATTATCCATTTCAATTATTAATAGAGCCCTTAATTGGGGCAATCGCTGCTGGGAATACTGCGGTTATAAAACCATCAGAGTATACTGTAGAAACAACTCAAGTGATGAAAGATATGTTTGAGGAGTTTTTTGATGAAAATTATATTAAGTTAGTAGAAGGGGAACGTGAAGAAGTATCACAACTAATACATATGCCCTTTGATTACATCTTTTTTACAGGGAGTGTACCTGTTGGTAAGGTAGTAATGAAAGCGGCTAGTGAAAACTTAGTGCCAATTACATTAGAGCTAGGTGGAAAAAGTCCAGCTATTGTACATCATGATGCCGACTTAGAAACAGCGGCTAAGCGAATCATATGGGGTAAAATGATAAATGCAGGGCAAACTTGTATTGCGCCTGATTACATTTTAGTACATGAATCTGTGAGAGATGAATTACAAGAAATAATGATTAAAGTATTGCATGATTTTTATACTGAGAATCCAAAAATAAGTCCGGATTATGGAAGGATTGTTACTGAGAAACACTTTAATCGATTGGTTGACCTCATTAATCAAGAACAAGTCATTACCGGCGGTTATTATGATCATGAAGAATTATTCATTGCACCGACGATTATGACAGATGTTCGATTAACGGATAAAATTATGGCTGATGAAATATTTGGTCCGATCTTACCTATTTTAACTTATCATAAAGTAGAAGATGCCATTGAAGTCATAAGAACCTTCGATAAACCATTAGCGTTATATATTTTTAGTGAAACTGAGGGTATTCAAAAAATATTTATTGAAAATATTTCTTTTGGTGGTGGCTGTATAAACGATACAATTTCACATGTTGCTTCCGTTGATTTGCCCTTTGGAGGCGTAGGTAGTTCAGGTATCGGAAGATACCATGGAATCCATAGTTTCAAAACTTTTTCAAACCAAAAAAGTATTTTAAAAAAGACAACAAAATTTTCGTTAAAGATGATTTTTCCGCCATATAAGAATAACTTAAAATGGATACGAAAAATTTTAGGTTAGAAAGGGGAGTAGTGATGAAAAGAAATTTATTTGCTATTGAGATCGAAACGGAGCAACATCAGGAATTTGTAGAAATCACAGAAAAAATTCAAAAAAAAGTAAAAGAATCAAATGTAGAAGAGGGAATTGTTTTGGTCTATTGCCCACATACAACAGCTGGTATTACAATCAATGAAAATGCTGACCCGGATGTTGTTTGGGATATGATTGATGCCTTCAATTCAACATTCCCTGTGCAAAGTAACTACAAACATTTTGAGGGCAATAGTCATGCCCATATTAAATCATCAGTTTTAGGTAATGAAAAAACATTAATCATTACAGAAGGCCATTTATTATTAGGTAGATGGCAAGGTATTTATTTTTGTGAATTTGATGGTCCCCGTAATAGAAAGATATATGTTAAGATTATTTAGTTTCGATGTTGGTTTCTTTAGAAAAGTAATCAGTTAGAACTCTTTGATTAGTCTTTTTTGCATCGAATTTTTTTAATTGGAAGATCCAGTCTAAAATATAACCACCAGTAATACTAATTAAAACAGTACCAATACCAAGTTTACCACCAAGAATGGCTCCGATAATTAGTACCGTTAGCTCAATTGCAGGTCGAACATAAGCTACCCGATAACCAGTAAGTTTCACAAGACCTACCATTAAGCCATCTCTTGGTCCGGCACCCATTTCAACGCTTAAATATAAATAAATACCATAACTAAAAATAATAATTCCTAAGTAATAGGCAACTAATTTTAAAAAGAATGAATCGGGTATAAATGTTATAGGATAAGGATCAATTAGATCAATGAAAAAGCCAATAAAAAACATGTTTAAAAGTGTTGCTAATCCAGGATATATTTTTATTGTCATTGATGCCAATATTATTGTTAATCCAATAAGTTGAGAGAGCTGACCAAAATTCAAATTCGTTACTTTCATTAGTCCTAATGTTAAAGTAGCCCATGCGTGCATACCAATGGAGACATCTTTCATCTGAACCATGCCATATGCAATAATTAGAAAAGCAATAATTAATTTTGGTATTTGTTTTAAATCTCTAAGCAATAAATTTCTCTTTATTTTCATCTTATGCCTCCTATGAATAAAGTATAATCTTATAATACAATTAAATATTTTAAAAATAAAGAAGTTTTAAAAATAAAATTATTATTAAGGAAGTGATATTATGACTATTAAAAAAGATGCATTTCTAGGAGCTTTTATAGGTGATGCCCTTGCATTAGGTCCTCACTGGATATATGATACGGATAAAATTAAGCAAAGCTTTGGTGAAATTAAAGGTATTGTTGGACCTTTAGAAGACACTTTTCATAAGACCAAGGAAAAAGGAGAATTCACGCATTATGGCGATCAAATGTTAATGCTAGCGGAGTATATCATTGATACAAAAAAAGATTTTAATCAAGAGGATTTCTTGAATTTTTACTCTGATTGGATGGAAGAGTATGATGGTTATTTAGACCATGCCACAAAGGAAACATTAAATAATATAAAGAATAATAGTTATAAGGGTTCCGATTCTGAAGAGTTAGCAGGAATAATTAGTGTTCCCGTTATGTATTTTCTTTCAAATAATTACAAATCAGATGCTGTGAAACGCACGAGTGCAACCCATGATAGCTCTATAGTTATTAAGATAACAGAGTTTATATTAGACTTATTAGAGTTAATTGAAAAAGGAAAAAAGATTAATGAAAGTGTAGATGTGTTAAAAGAAAAATATAGCTCAATTTTAGGGCAATTAATTGATCAAGCAAAAGAAAATATAGATAATGAGCCGATCAAAGCAATTAAAGCTTTTGGTCAAATGTGCAATGGTGAGAATGCTTTTTTGAGTAGTATGTATTTGATTCTTAAATATCAAGATGATTTTGAAAAAGCATTATTGACAAATGTTCAAGCTGGTGGCGATTCTGCTGCCCGGGGGATTATGATTGGTACAATTTTAGGCGCTTATCATGGGATAGATGTTTTACCAGATGAATGGAAAGAAGATATGCAGTATTTTAAAAAAATAAGTTCTATAAAAAAAACCGGATGATTTATCCGGTTTTTTAATACTTAAATAATTAGGCCTTGTTCTTTCGTTAAAGTATATTCTTTATCAGCAATAACAATTGCTAAGTTATCACCTTTTTCTAAAACAATTTTCACTTCGTTGTTGGATACGCGTATAGCTAAGAGATGCTCTCTAAAAAGAATTTTAAACTCATAAGCTTTCCATTCACGTGGAATAAATGGCTCTAAATGAATTTTGTTATTTTTTACTCTGAACTTACCAAAACCATATATAATAGACATCCATGTACCAGCCATTGAAGTAATATGAAGTCCTTCATCGGTGTCAGCGTTGTAATCTTCTAAATCGAGTCTAGAAGTTCTTAAATATAACTCATAAGCTTTCTTTTCATAGCCAACGCCCCCTGCAATAATTGAATAGATACAAGGAGACAATGATGATTCATGAACAGTTCTTGGTTCATAATAATCGAAGTTACTTTTCAGCTCTTCTAGTGTAAACTCATCTTCAAATAAGAACATGCCTTGCAATACATCCGCTTGTTTAATAAAAGGTGATCTTAGGATCATATCCCATGACCAATTCTTTACAAGTGGTAACTCTTCTTTAGGAATATCTTTTACAAGAATTTGTTCTTTATCTAAGAAGCCATCTTGCTGTAAGAAAATATTTCTTTCTTCATCATAACCTAAGTACATATTTTCAATAATATCCAACCATTTTTTAGTTTCTTTTGGATCAAAACCGATTTTATCAATCAACTCTAGATAACGCTTTGAATCAATTAGTTCAACATAGTTCATAGATTCTAAAGTGTATTCTAATGTCCAGATAGCTATTTTACTGGTATACCAGTTATTATTTACATTGTTTTCATATTCATTAGGTCCAGTGACACCGTGCATAACATATTGTTGTTTATTCTTAGAATAATGCACCCGATCTGCCCAAAATCTTGATATTTGCATTAATACTTCTAAACCTTTAGTTATCAAATATTCCTTTTCGCCAGTATAATTAATGTAATTATAAATAGCGTAGGCGATAGCACCATTTCGATGAATTTCTTCGAAAGTAATTTCCCATTCATTATGACATTCTTCGCCATTCATTGTAACCATAGGATAAAGTGCACCTTTTAAGCCAAGTTTTCCTGCATTCTCAATAGCCTTTTCTAAATGATTATACCGGTACTCTAATAAACTTTTAGGCACCTTTTTATCAGATGTACTTAGATAAAAGGGTAAGCAATAAGCTTCAGTATCCCAGTAAGTACTACCACCATATTTTTCACCTGTGAAACCTTTTGGACCAATATTTAATCGTGGATCATGACCATGATATGTTTGCATTAATTGAAAGATATTAAAGCGAATACCTTGTTGCGCTAAGTCATCTCCTTCAATTATTATATCGCTGTTTGTCCATATTTTATCCCAAGCTTTCTCATGGCCGTCTAACAAATTGTCGAATCCTTTTTCTTTTGCTAGTGCAATGTTTTTCTTAGCTTGTTCAAGAATTTTATCATCTGAATAGTCTCTATTCGTAGTTACAGTAAAATATTTTTCAAGACAAAGGGTTTCGTTGGGGCTTAAAGTATACTCAAATGACTGACGAGTGAACAAATCTTCTGAGATAACACTGGGTTCGATTGGTTTATTAATTGAATTACCCATGCCTGAGGTTACTTTAAAATCGAGTTTTTTAGTTTTTAAAGTAATAAAATTGTTTTCAGTATGGATATGCTCCCAGAAAAAATCGTTATAATTAGCATCTTCATTACGTACATTACCATTTAAATAAGATTCAAGCTTTATATTAGCCTCATGTCCCAGTGATTCGATAGAATACTGTAATGCTCCTAATTCAATCGCTTGCATACTAGTGAATCGTGACACTTTAATTTTGAACTGCTTATTAGAGATATCAAGGGTATAATAGCGGTTCAAAACGCCTTTTTTCATATCTAGTTCTCTATAGAACTCAATAGGTTCATGAACATTTAAATCAATCAACGTGCCATCAATGGTAAGGTTTATTCCTATTAGATCAGTACTGTTTAGTACCTTTGCAAAGTATTCAGGGTAACCGTTTTTCCACCAACCTACACGTGTTTTATCAGGGTAATAAACACCGGCTACATATGTACCTTTAAGGGATTTTCCAGAAAATTTTTCTTCTAAGTTACCACGCATGCCCATGTGGCCATTACCTATACTCATCAGACTTTCATATACTTCATTGTCTTCTTTATTAAACCCATCTTGAATAATTTTCCATGGGTCTGTTTTAATAAACTTTTTCAAATCACACCTTCTTTCCTTCTACAAAATTATATTGATATTATATCAGATAAAGATAATGTAAGAAAGTAGAGTTTAATTTTTGTAGATATTTACAAAATAGAAAACATAAGTTGAATGGAACTTATTGATTAATACAATTGATTCCAGGTCAACATAATATATAATAACAACATAGAATTAGAAAGGATGATAAAATGAAATATGAAGGGGTAATTTTTGATTTAGACGGTGTAATCGTAGATACGGCAAAGTATCATTTCTTAGCATGGAAGCGTTTAGCAGAAGAATTAGATATTGAGTTTACAAAGGAAGACAATGAAAGATTAAAAGGTGTTAGTCGAATGGCTTGCATGGATATAATACTTGAATTAGGAAATAGGGAAATGTCTGATGAGAAAAAGGTTGAGTTAGCGACTAGAAAGAATGAATGGTATTTAGAGTATGTTAATCAAATGGATGAAAGTGAAATTTTATCTGGATCTATTGAAATGATTGAGACTTTAAAAAATATGGGTGTAAAAATTTCAATCGGCTCAGCAAGTAAAAATGCTAAAACAATTCTTGAAAAGGTGGGATTACTTGATGCATTTGATTTTATATCAGATGGTACTATTGTTACAAAGGCGAAACCTGATCCAGAAGTCTTTACTATTGCTGCGGATGAAATGGGTGTCGAATACGATAAATGTATAGTTTTTGAAGACTCAGAAGCTGGTATTGAAGCTGCACAAAGAGTTGATATGCTTGCAATTGGTATTGGAAGCATTGAAAATCTACCTAAATCTGATATGATATTCTCTGGTTTAGATGAAGTGAATATCAAAAATATTATTAAATAAAAGAATGAATCCGAGAGGATTCCTTTTTTTTTGCCATGAAATGATGTATAATGTTAACAATACTATATAGTTGTGAGGTGAGCTATGGAAAAAACAATACTTTTGGTAACAAAGACTGATCTGCTTCAGTTTCGCATGGAATCATTACTAGATAAAATAGATCATGAGTTAATCATCACTCACTCTAAAATTGACGCAATACATAAGCTTAATTATTTTAACAATGAACTTGATTTATTCATTCTAGATTTAGACGATGATATTGAAATGTTCTCTCTGATTGATGAGATTAATGAGAGAAAAATTAATAAACCAATAATTTTACTGTCTAGCTTTAATGATAAAAGTACTTTTCTTAAGGCGATAAAATTGGGCATCGATGATTTTATCATCAAACCTTTTGATGATGAAAGAATGACTACTACCTTGAATAAATACTTGAGAGAAAAAGCAGTAGAAGTGCGAAATGAAGTCCGAAACTATCAAAAGGATCTTTCCCTTGAAATAAAAAAAGCGAGTAAAGGTGCTTATCCGATTACTTTTGTTGTTTTTAATTTTATTGGCAAGAATAAACTTTTTTTAGCAAATACTTTTATGAGAAAATTACTCAGTGAGAAATGGGATACTGATAAAGCAATATTTTTTACAAAAGATACGATCATTGGTATTTTTCCTTTTTCAGGACAGAAGAATCTAAAGGTTATTGAAGAAAAGATGAAATTTTATTATTCAGTTATTAGAAAAGACAAAAGTGCCTATAGGGAGTCAGATATGATCATGCAAAGTTTAATCTATCCTACTCAGGTAGGAGGATATCAAGATCTTATTCATGAAATTAATAATATTTTAGGAAACAAAAATGAAATTAGTTAGGTATTTTTTATTATCATTATTTGTTATTTTTTTGATGATTGGATGTAATAGTGAAAAACAGATTAGTTCAGAAGAAACATTTGGCAGTATAAAAGAATTAACAGAATTTTTACCTGACGAAAGGGCCATTTGGACCTATAAAGGTACAGGTAATTACTACCATCAAATGGTCTTAGAAGATATTATTTCTTCCGATCAATCCATTAACTATAAAATTAAAGCAGAGATTTTATCTGACCAAAATAATAGTGATTATGATGATTATTTGACAGAAATAAGGTACATTCTATCTAAAAGAGGATGGCAACAAGAATTAAAAAAATCGAAACTTTTAGATTCAAAATATAAAGATATGTACTTGATTAAATTTCCTATTGAAGAGAATAATACATGGCGTGAAAAAGTTTTAGATTTTGAAAATAAACAGCGTATGATTACAGCAGAAATTCTAGCAATAGATTATGAAGAGGATCAGAAAATGATTACTGTTAAGTATAGTGAAGAAAATAGTGATTATTATGAAATTAGAAAGATTAAAGAGAAAAAAGGCATTGTTGAGTTCAAACAAAATGTAATGATTAATCAAGAGAGCATCTTATTAGAATATTCTCTTGAGAGTTTTAATAATAATGAGGATTCTTTAAAATCTGAAATTGAAGGCTTTCTAGTTGGATATAACAATGCTTGGGAAGATTATTATAATAACAAAGATTTGGAAATTCT
>Ga0209942_1000396_pt1 | contig 27048 bp, 9 predicted proteins | sample SalPonR1_A_D2_MG_FD_185695 | JGI IMG/M metagenome (GOLD analysis project Ga0209942, IMG submission 185695) | Salt pond soil microbial communities from South San Francisco under conditions of wetland restoration - Salt Pond MetaG R1_A_D2_MG... ...
CTACCCCGTTTGGTTTTATTGAAGGGATCGCGGTTGAGCACGAAAGTCATCGAGTATTGGATAACGCCGGGCGGGGTAACTATCCGTACTTCAACAATCAGTTCCACTCGATGCAGGGAGCAGATGAACCCTGGTCGATGGGACAGCTTGTGCACACCACAACGTACACTCCACCTTTTAACCGACATTACATAGGAGGGTATCAGTTCGTGAATTGGCTGCAAAATCAGTATGGTGACGGTGCCATGGAGGATGCCATTCGTAAACACTATCAGCTGCCCTTCTTAGGGTTTGGGTTTGCTTTGAAACGTACGACGGGGCGCTGGCCCGGTGGTCTCTATAGTGATTTTATGAACGAGGAAAACAGAGTTCATACTGAAAAAATTAATAGTCTTGAAACCGATACAGACGCTCTTTCTGATGAAATTCCAGTAAAGGCTGAGTGCGTCAGGGCAAGCCGGCCGGTTTGGATCAGCGATACGGAAGTATTGTTCTACAGCCGGGCATGTAATAGGCCATCCGGATTTTATGTTTATGATATAGGTTCCCAAATCTCTGATTATTTTCACGAAGTCAGTATTACAGGAGACTATCATTATTCATTGTCAGCAGATCGAACCATACTTCTTTATTCACGCTTTTATGCCGATCCGAAATATGACAACAGCTTCCTTGCGGATATTCATGAGTTAAACCTCGAAACAGGAGACGATAGACGAATTACAAAACGCAAGCGCGTGGTATCTCCGGCGTATTGGAACAGGCAGATTCTGGCGGCTCAAACCGAGGGGCAGACTCGCGGTCTTGTTGTGATAGACCCACAAAGTGGCGATGTAACCAGTAAATATTCAAAAGCTCCTAACAGTACCCTGATTACCATGGAGCCATATCCGACAGGCAGGGCAGATGCACCAACGGCAATTATTGGGAAAAAGAACGGCATTCAGGCTGTATGGTTCGAGGATCTGACAGTTGTTGAAACGCTATTCGAAAGAGATCCTGATATCGTTTTTGAGGATGCCTCGATATTTGATCCATCCTGGAATACATCCGGTTCTATACTCTATTTTTCAGCTGATGATGGCGATGCAATGAATATGTATGCGTTTGATATGGATACTGAAACTATTAGGCAGGTAACGGACAGCCGGTACATTGCAATGGAGGGGAGTTTATCACCTGATGAAAGCATGCTGGCCTATATTTATCAAAAAGAAAACGAACAGCTGCCATCGATTTTGAATACTGAGGACTTTTACGGCGACGAGCTGGATAGTTCTGAATGGGGCATTACAGGAAATGTAAATTCGATGTTGAATCGGCCATTGCTTAATCAATCGAATGCATCAGAAGTACTCAGTGATGTTGACTGGGAAGAGTCAGAATACTCAACAGGACTGGGCTGGCTCAAGCCAAGAATGTGGCTGCCTGTAGCTGAAGATGTCGTCGACGATTATGACCGGATTGGAGTATCCCTTGAAAGTGCTGATCGGCTGAGTAAAAACGCGTACTCCTTGGAATTCACTTACTTTCGTCAGGCGTTTTGGTTTGATGGCACCTATCGTTATAAGGGTCGTTATCCCGGATTTGAGCTGGACCTATACAACAGGCCGTCAGCTTTGGCATTTTGTCTTGACAACTGTGGTACAAATGACCCACTACTTTTTCCTGTTATTGCACAGCAAAGAGGCAGTACCTTTTCAATTCCTTTTCGATACAGGCTTGAGCAGAACACTCGTTTTTCATCATTTTTAATTGAGCCTGAGTTTTCTGCCAGGCAGATCCGGTTTAATAATTTTGATGATGCGTCTCAGCCTGTTTCTGAATTTGAGCAGCCACGTTACACTCTGGGACTTAACACTTCGCTGAATCTTGGACTGCGTCAGAATACGCGCGATGTGCAGCCCAACAGGGGCGTTCAGCTATTTACCCAAACCCGGTACGGTTTAAATTCGAGTGAATTTTCTCTTCAATTACCTGATGGCGTTTCAACAAATCCGCTGAGCCGAGGCCGTGGATTCCGAGCCGGAGCCGTGTTTTACACCGCTCCTTTAAGCAGGTATAATCAGTCACTCCGGGTGGGCATTCAGGGATTTACACAAACTACCGGATTAGTTTTTGATACGGAATCCGTGATATCAAATCTTTTCGAAACCGGTATCACAGCAGGAACTACAGAAACCGGTATTTTAGATACACGCTATACGATTCCATTAATTTACCCGGACGACGGAGGATTACTGCTGCCGGTTTATCTTTCGAATATTTATTTGGTTTTGTTTAGTCAAACCGTAGCGGACCTTGATCGGGTTAACGCCTCAACCCGTACAGTTCTGGGGGCAGGGCTGCGGTCGAGATTTAAACTAGGTAACCTGCAGTTTGATTTGGGTATCTCAGTTGGTTGGGAACCGGCAAGGAATCGCGTTGACTATTTGTTTGGGAGTTTTTAAGGAAAATCAGGCTGATATCGAGCTTTTGCCCCGCAATGCCTCTTAGGGACTTGCGGGTCTGGTTTTATCTGAATTTAGATGTAGACTTAAAAAGACACGGAATTATTTCAAGAGGATCTTAAGCATTCATTTGTTCCGGACCTATTTAATAAGCAGCATCTGATGCGAAACCCGCCTGTCTTGATGGTCTAACACCGCGATGTACACACCACTGGCATTTCGGCTCGCATCCCATCTGACCTCATGCCATCCGGCAGTCACCCGGCCATCTACAAGCGTTGTCACCTGTCTTCCAAGGACATTGTAAATCGTAATCTCTATATGCCCTTGTTCACGTATACCGTACCGAATAGTGGTACTTGGATTGAACGGGTTAGGGTAATTTCCGTCCAGCGCTACCATCTCAGGTATTTCAAAATCATCATCTTCTGTAATCGAAGTAGCCGTAGTACTTATTTCTGCCTCGCGGGAAAATTCGCTCTCAGTACCTGATGTATCTACCGCTGTAACGCGATAGAAATAGGTTTCACCTCCTTCAATATTACTATCTGTATAAGAGCTGTCCATCGTCGCGACAGAGTCAATGGGGGTAAAATCAACCGGAGTGCCAGATAAAGAAGATGTATCCCGATAGATTCTATACCTGGCAAGAGCTGAATCTTCAACGGCATTCCAGGTTAGGTCTATAACACTGTCGCGAAGAGAGCCCTGAAGGTTCATCGGTGAGGGGAAAGGAGTTCCTGTCGTGATAAATGTATCCGGCGGTGCAATGGTCAGATTTACGACATCGTGCGCCAGTTCGGGGTCTTCGGTTGTAGCCACATCAAGTATGCAATTATCCAGGAGAATAGCGTTAGAAACGCCGGCCTCTTCACAAATTTTTCGGGCATCTTCCCTGCGCTGCTCAGATAGCTGATCTGTCGTAAATTGTTGTTCCGGAAAATCCAGATCAGCAAACGTTGGCGTTCCAAAAAGTGATTCATCCTGCGTAATTCTCCAGTCATTACCGAACACGCGGTACAATTCCCGAAATGAGGCCGGATCTATCTCTTCCTTGTCTCTCGTTTGAAAGCCACCAATCAAGCCATCAAGAGAATCCTGAGCCTGTTCAACCGATTCTGCTTTGGTAAAGAAATGGACATTTGGCAATCTTGGTGTTGCCGCATCCGGGTCAATCAGCGTTTCAACACGGTGATTCCCGCTCGGCCAGTCGATAGTAAAGCTGCGAGCCGTACGGTAAACAATACCTCCCTGAGAAAGCTTTAGTGGGTTTCCGCGGGAAACTGTGGCCGAACTTCCATTTATTTTAAGTGGTTGATCTTCACCGGAAACCAGTACAACACGGTCACCGGCCACATCCATGGCTACTGCAGTGGCAATGGTAAGGTTGACAAACATTCCGGATATTGGCTCAAGACGAAGCTGTACCTCAAAATCTTCACTTTCCTGAAGAGATTTAGCAAGAATAAATTCACCAACTGCCTGAAAGTCGAAGCCGGCGCCCTCAAAATTAACAAAATGAGGATGCCCATATACACCACCGGATGGAAAAGCTCCGTCAACTCGCTGACCACCCAAATTCGAAAATGCCGGGGGTTCGCAATCGGTATCTTCTTCAGGTTCCCCGATCTGAAGTGTTAAACTCGACGTTCTGGTAGGTGCGCCAGTACTATCTCTCAAGCCGGTATCACTAAGACTTTCCGCATCAATATAGGTGAGGTACGGAGATGTTTTTTGGGGCGCTTCATACGTCAGGGATGTTACGCCACTTGTTTCATTATAGCGAGTGAAGTCTATGTTTGAAATGAGGCCTATAGCATTTCTATAAATTATTCTTGGGTTATTAGCATTCTCAACTGTTACCTCAATTTCATATTCAACACCCGGCTTAAGTGTTGCCGGATTGCTTCCCGGACAATTAAGAGGAGTGGGGTCTAATGGAACCGACGAGCCATTTGAGAGATTGGTAATACTCGTAAACTCTACATCGACGGGTCTCACTGGTATATTTCGAACCCCTCCGATATACCGTGGAAATTCATCTGAAGTTCCAACAGTCAGTTTCGCATTGTTGGGAGGAAAAGGCTTTGAAGGCAAGTATTCCTGATGATCAATTATTGTTAATCCATCGCCACTCGCATTGCTCCACATTTCATCGGTGATGTTGATAGAGCCTGTTTCTGAAGGAGGAACTTCAATAGATCCTGTTCCCTCTGTTGCGTCTACAAATGCACCTGTGGCATCTTTTTTAATAATTTCGAATAGAACTTCGGAGTACTCTTCGACTTTATCTGAAACATATTTTGTGGAAAATGCTTTCAGTTTATCTCCCACTGGTTCTGCTTGCAACAGGACGTTCAGAATATCACCATCCAGAACCCACCCATCACTTTTTGCTCTAACCTGGGCGTTAAGCCATGTGCCGGGGTTGGTGTCATCTTCTACAAAAGAGTTAATTGAGATATCGTAATCGATAGTTGTAAAGTTCGATGGAGCCAGCTTGAACGGCGCTTTCAACGCGATATCTACAACTGCGTTTAGCATGAGGGCAGCAGTAATACGTGGATCTGGCGGTGCAAAATTACTTAAACCAGCTATTGCATAACCTCTTGCTGTGTTAAAGGAACCTTCCAGTTGAGAAAGAACAGAAGGATCTTCAAAAGCCAGTTTTCCTCTATCTTCTAAACTCATGCAAAATGCCAACTGTTTTGCATTTGCAATCTGGCTTGGTATGCAGGCTTTGTTTTCTACCAACCCAAACCTTTGATCTACATCCCTGACATATCTGCGCCATTCATTTTGCAAAGCACTAGTTAGTCCAACTGCTTTTTGCTTTGCGGTCATGCGATCTACAACTTGACTTCCTAGTGCTAACAGTTCTGAATTTTTACGGTTTGACTCTTCGGCTTCAAGTTCGGGTCTTAATGTGTTATCAATAACTCGCTGTGCGATAGCAAGCGGCCAAGTGATTTTTGGCAAATCGTTTGGTGAGTTCTCCCGAAGTTCCTGCAGGCTAATATCATTTAAACCTGCTTTAAACTCGATTGCATTTTCTAGACTATCCAATAAAGCAAGGGCTTCTCCATCTGCCTCAGGGAGGGGTTCTATAGTGAAAGGCGTTGTTTTTTCACACTTTAGATTGGCACCTCTGAATCTGATTTTTACACCCCCACCATCAGCAGTACCATTTGGGTGAATTGGTACCACAAAAAATGTATTAGACGTGTCTCTGGCTGTGAAAGCTGTAATTGACGTATCTGCATCAACTGGGAAGACTTCCGCCGCAAGGGGCTCTATTAATTCGGTTGGCAGGCCTGATATATTTATTTCGTCAATCGGCTCACCTGAGCTGGAAGCCAACTGCAAATCCGGACAGGAAATGAGATTCTGAATGTCCGCCTCACCTTTCCATAGTTCATCTCCATTTGTCCCATCAAATGCCCTGAAAAATAATATTCCATTCGAATTTGAAAACTGTCGTGGGATGGACCCCTCGGCACCTGGATTGATATCCTGAATCAGCGTGGTTCCGCTTTCCGTACCATCGCTGGTCCAAAGTTCAGCACCATTTGTTCCCTCATCGGCTCTGAAAATAAGTGTTCCATTATTGTTGAAAAGTTCAGTATCAAATCCGCCTTCCTGGGTTGTTGCAATCGAACCGATTAATCCTGGGTTGATATCTTTCACCAGTACCGTGCCGTTTTCTGTGCCGTCACTTTTCCACAACTCACGGCCATTTAGCCCATCATCTGCTGAGAAAAATAGCATGTCACCTACCGGCGTCAATCCATCAGGTGTTGAAAATGAAAAATCGTTGATATCTTTAACCAGTTGGGTGCCGGTTTCTGTACCATCACTTTTCCATAATTCAGTACCGGAATTGCCATCATCCGCAACAAAAAAAAGCAGGCCGTTTAGGGATGTTAACTCACGTGGAAATGATTCACCATCAGTATTAATATTCTGAACCAACTGCGTTCCGGACTCAGTACCGTCGCTCTTCCAGAGTTCAGTCCCATTAGAGCCGTCATTAGCCCGAAAGAATATTATGCCGTCCACACTTTTAAAAAAACTGGGGTTTGATCCGGTATCACTATTCGGATTTATATTCTGTACTAACTGTGTTCCGGATTCAGTTCCATCACTTTTCCACAACTCACTGCCATTTATGCCATCATCTGCGGAGAAAAAGAGAGTTCCATTCGCATTACTTAGATAAGAAGGATTACTGTCACCTTCAGTATTAATGTCATAAACCATCACGGTGCCAGCCTCAGTCCCATCGGTTTTCCAAAGCTCACGCCCGCTCGACGTATCAGTTGCTGCAAAAAATAGAGTGCCATTTGATACCTTCAAATCACCTGGATCTGAATCTCCGGAGGCATTAATATCAGCCACTAACTGCGTGCCCGATTCCGTTCCGTCACTTCTCCATAATTCAGATCCGTTTTCACCGTCATTTGCTTCAAAAAAGAGGACACCCCCGAAAGATGTCAACTCACGGGGAGTTGAATCACCGTTAGGATTGATATCTTTTACAAGCTGCGTTCCCTCATCAGTGCCATCAGTTATCCAGAGTTCTTGACCAGTCTGGCCATCATTTGCGGCAAAGAAAAGCGTGCCGTTCACATCGGTTGGTGAATTGATTAAAGATCCGGGACTTCCCGGATTAATATCTTTTACGAGAAGTACATCCAGTGAGTCTGCACTGTCCTGTCCGTTAGATGACTGCCATGGCAGGAACAGGAAAATAAAACATATTAAAGTTATACTTAATGTTACCCTTATAATCTCTCTTACACGATGAATATTTTTATACTCCATAATATTCTACGTTTAAATATTATTTAAATAATAGTCTATTTCTAAATAATAATATTTGTAAAGGATTGCAATAAATTGTCAGAAGAAAAACTCTCTAATATCAAGGTGCGTAGTACATTGCAATTTTTTGATAGCTAAATTACAAACTCCTAAATTAATAGAATAAGCTCTACTAAAAAGAGATCCGCAATGTCTCTTGAAGACATTGCGGATCTCTTCGTACCTCCTCACTCCAAGTTCAGTTCATTATTTTCGCTCTTAATAAACCCAGTCAGCTGCTCGCGATTCGCACTCGACTTGATTGCCACTTCTTTTTCTCGTGCCTCCCCTGCTGACTCAAATGACTCTTTATACATTAAATTCCATGGAAGACCCGTTTTAGTATGTTTGTTCTTGCCTCTGTTATGCCGCTCCAGACTCTTCTCCAGATTGGATGTCTTTCCAACAAAATATCGATCAACAAGCGGGCTGTAGAGTATGTAAACGATCATTTTTTTAAAAAAGGTATGGCTTCAAAAGTCAGTTGGTAGCGAACCGAACCACAATATGTGATGCCCGGGCCCGGGGTTTTGACGTGAATCAATTGTGTTAGCAAGTAACTCAACTCCAGCAAACAACAGTAAAGTCCCCTGGTAAGAATCTCACTGTGATAGCGATAGCTATTTATCGACTGGGTGTAACCAGCGTGATTTCGTCGATCATTAGCCTGAATGGTTCAGGCTTGCCATTACCGTATTGAATCGAGAGCTCTCCAATCGTGGAATGATCAAAGTCGGGCATGTTGAGTGACCGTCCCCTGAAAGAAGGGCTCATCTCGTTCAGCGGAATGACCACTTCTTCCCATTCTCCGGATGTTGGAAAAGAAATGACGTATGAGTAATAAGCATTTCGATCGTGTTTGACGCTGAATTCATATGGTTTGCCATCGCCTTTCAGCCGGATGCTAATACTGCTCTCCTCCGGCGAACTCATGTATTGGAAATAGTGACGAACTGAAGAAAAGCCGCCATTATTTTTCAGCGAAATCTCGCCTTCGAACACACCATGCCCATCGTCGTTAATTGAAAAAGTTCCCTGAGACAGCCCGCCCATAACTCCGTCATTAACAATACGCCAATTTCGTAAATCGGAATCGGTGTTAAAATCGAAGATCACCTGGGAAGATGCCGTCAAAATAAAAAGTATGCTGAGAATAATAGTGCGCATAAATAATCTTTGATTAAGTGTTACGCAATAAAATTCTTTGGGTCTTTTTCGTTCCTACTACTCATGTGGGATATAAATATGAATACGATTTGCAGCAGGAATCGCAACCGTTTTACTGCGGAGGAGAAATGATAAGTGGTTTCTTAAAATGATTGTGATGCTAAATCGAAAGTAGCATAGGATAAGGACAGGGGAGTCAGAAATAAAAAAAGCCTCCGAAAGCGTTGACCTTCGGAGGCTCATTGTTAAATGTGGGCGCTGAGGGATTCGAACCCCCGACCCCCTCGGTGTAAACGAGATGCTCTAAACCAACTGAGCTAAGCGCCCTGTTTTCCAAGACAGACTAAAATATACGAAGCTTAGAATTCCAAGCAAAACAGATTTTGAATGGTTTTGAAGTTTTTTTGACTGAAAGGCTTCAAACTGAGCTTTTAATTTACCACAGGTCAAATGAAAGCCTCAATATGTTGTTAAAGAATTTAGGCAACGATAAGAGATTCTCTCAGATAATTCCCCTCGCGGTTGTCCTATAGTTGTCCTTAAGTAGCTTAAATCTGAATGAATCTTTTATACGGTTATACCCTGTGACGCTTATTATTTCACGGATTATCGTTACAGGTATTTCCAGAGAACAGACTTTTTTCTCTCCACACACCTCAAAAACTAATCCCACCCGATACTCCGTCTGACCAAAGTTTATACCCTCTAACCGTCAGGTAGCCATAAATTGCATGAAAAGTCCAAATTTTTGCGTTGATAGTCCAAGACTGTGACAAGAGTAAATAGTAAAATAGGCATGGAAACGGGAGTGACTAGGTTGGCAGAGGCCTTATCTCTTCAACGCTTAATAACCGATTCATTAATAGTCTGGCTTGATAAGCAGATATCTAAACACGTAAATCAAAACAACCACAATGAAAATGACCAAACTATATCTTACACTGCTCTTAGTATCTGCAGCTCTATTTATGTACTCGTGCGAATCAGTGACCAACAGCGTGCCACAGGACGAGGAGATCTTTACGCTGGGCATGACCATGGAAAGCAGCGCCCAAACGAAAGTAGACGTCTGCCACTATGATGCTGAAACTGATGCCTATGAACTCATCAACATTGCCGACCCTGCAGTCGATGCCCATATCAAGCACGGTGATGCTCAACCTGGTGATGCTGTGCCTACAATGGAAGGGTTTGAGTTCGATGACACGTGTACACCAAAATCAGTTGTTGTAGTTGTAGAGATGACGGCTTGTTTTGCTGAAGCACTTACCGGAATATTGCCATTTATACCACTTGATGATATTATCATTGAGGACATTACTGATTGGTCCCTTGTCAATGATACTGAGAGTTCTTTAGCGATTAGTGCTCCTTATGAAGGTAAGAGAATAACTTTGAGAGCGATGTCGAGTATTTCTCAGCCTTGTACAGTAGAATACGGGACTGATAACGGCTTCACAGCGGTAGATGGTACAACTAGTAACACTGATGATGACCGCTCTTATTTGGAATATCTACTATCTTTGTAGAGATTATTTAAAATCTAAAACCCAGATTTTATTTACCCCAACCTCTAATGGATTGGGGTTTTTTATTGGGAATGACAATTCAAGTTTACTGAAAGCCTGCGGGATTTGACGTCGATAATTTTCGACCAAAAAAATATTACGACTACGAATCCACAATGTTGAGAGAGTATGGGGGTATCCAGGTTTATTTTGATCTGACAGTAATATCCGGGATGAACTGGCTACTCCGGCAACCGGTAATAATGGAAAACTAAGGCTGAAGCGGCCTCACCTGGATATCCGTATAGTGAAAATTCTGCGGACACTTCAGCATGTGAACAACCGATACGGCGAGATCCTCAGGCTGTAATTTATTTTTCTTTGATTCAGAAAACCCGGTATCCACCGAACCGGGTGAGAGGCAGCTTACTTTCACACCAAAATCACGGAGTTCCTGATGGAGCGACTCTGTGATGCCCACCACCGCGAATTTTGTACCACAATAGGCGCTCATTTGGGCAATTCCGTTCGTCCCGGCTCCTGATCCAATATTAATAATGTGCCCTTCACCGCATTTTTTCATTATTGGAATAACACGCTTAGTAGTATAAAAAAGCCCATGGACGTTCAGGTCGAATAACTCGCGCCATTTGTCGCTTGGCATCTCATCCATGGGCGCCCGATAGCCCATACCGGCATTATTAATGAGAATGGGGATCGAGCCGCCAAGTGTATCTTTGGTAGATTGAAAAGCTGATTCTACTGACTTTTCTATCGTTAAATCTGCTTTTATATGATGAAAGCGCTCGTGAGTAAATTCATCCGGAGGTGTCCGGCTCCAGCCGGCAACCGTCATGCCTTCCTCAACAAGAGCTTTTGAAATTGCAAATCCAATTCCTCTGCTGGCTCCGGTAACGATAGCTGTTTTGTTTTGGATGTTCATGATGTGAAATTTTTTAGGATTACTCGTCACCCCAGCCTTGAGCCGGGATCTCCAATCTGGGTTATGAAAAGATACTTTCTAATGGAAAAATCTACAGTCCAAACGAAAATGGGAGATCGCGGGTCAAAGCCCGCGATGACTTAAATGAGTGAAACGTTTTGTTGGTCATGCCGCACTCTGATGCGGCATCTCCCATTCTTGCCCGAATCGTAGACCCCGCCACCGGCAACTCCTTCCTCTTTGCAGAAATAGGAGAGCGCGGGTCTGAGCCCGCGATGACAATGGCCCCTAAAATTGTAAGATGACTTATATCACCACTCAAAAGTCATCCCGGCCTTGAGCCGGGATCTCCAATCTGGGTTGTGAGAAAAGACTTTTCAAAGGCAGAATTTAAAGTCCAAATGAAAATGGAAGATCGCGGGTCTGAGCCCGCGATGACTCCCATAATTAAAGAAAATGTTTATTCTCGGACTCTAATTCCCATCATCCATATCAAAACGATCAGGACGTTTCCATCGAACCGGATCTTCCGGCGTTGGGACAATCGGATCCTCATAATTTTGAAGCAGACGCAGGGCTTCTTCAACGGCACGTTCCAGCTGCGGGTCATGCCCTTCAATCACTTCCTTAGGCGTCTGCATGACGTGGATATCCGGCTCCACACCTTCGCCTTCCACATCCCATTCGCCATCCAGATTGTAGAAACCGCCTCGGGGAGCGACGAAGAAACCGCCATCAATAAATGGGGGTGTATCCCAGGTGCCAACAAGGCCGCCCCATGTAGTGGTGCCAACAAGCGGACCTATCTCCATTTTTCGAAAGAGAAACGGAAGCAGGTCGCCACCTGATCCTGCGCGTTCGTTCATGACCATTACTTTGGGACCCCAGATTCCTGCACCGGGTGTCGTGAATGGCTTACGGTCACCAGCCTTACTGTTGAAGAATCCGTGAAGCTCACGATCCATGATGTCTACCATATAATCCGCAGCGGACCCACCGCCATTATTCCGCTCATCAATCACAGCACCCAGTTTGTTCTGCTGAGCAAAATAGTAGCGGTTGAAATAGGAATATCCACCCTGTCCGGTGTTTGGTACCCATACATAAGCGAGTTGTCCGTCAGACATCTCATCCACCAGCTGACGGTTTCCCTCCACCCAATCACGGGTTCTCAGGCCGCCTTCATTGCTGACGGGAACTACGGTTACAAGCCGCGCTCCTTCCTCGTCAGGGGAATCATTTAACAGCAGTTGCACCTGGCGGTTTGCGGTTCCTTCAAAATTGCTGTAAAAATTTTCGTTGGGATTGATAGCATTTCCATTCACGGCCAGAATATAATCGCCTTCATTCACGTCGATACCGGGACCGGATAGCGGAGCTCTGAGATCAGGATTCCAGCTTTCAGCCGTATATATTTTATCAATGCGATAGGCGCCATTCCGGAGCGAAATATCGGCACCCAGCAACCCGGGCTGAACTTCCTCAAGGTCCGGGAAATCTCCGCCGCCCACGTAAGAGTGTCCCACAACGGCCTCGCCGCTCATGATATCAAGCACATAGTTAAGGTCTGAGCGATGTTTGGCGTGGCCAACCCAGGGTGCATACCATTCATAAATTTCTTCCCATGGAGCTCCATGCATGTTATCCACGTATAGGAAATCACGCATGAATCGCCATCCGTCACGGAAAATCTGGGTGAATTCTTCCATGGGGTCCACTTTTACCTGAACTCCTGAAATATTGAGTGCACCATCACCGACGGATTTTTCGCCTGTTGATGTTTCCACAATTCCCCACGTGCCACCGCTTCTGTAAAGCAGACTTTGTCTGTCGTGAGAAACAACAGCTTCGCTGATGCTACCCATAAACAGACTGCTTTCCTGTGCTTCTAAATCGTACTTATGCAGCCGGGTGCCTTCGTTTGGAACTGACTCTGTAAAAAAGACACTGCCACCGGGGCCGGGAATCAGACCTGTATAATTGCGTTCGGGAACATCCACTGCGAGTGTTCGTTCTGCAATTCCTTCAGTATCAATAATTACGTTAATCTCGTTTTCTGATTCGGAATCATCGCTTTCCGATTCCTCATCTGAAGATTCCGCTTCTTCATCATCACTCTCGGGAAGAAGCGGTGAAGGTTCTCCATCAGCCAAAACAATCATGTAAAGGGCGCGAGTAACCGGCATATTATACGAGCTCATATCAAGCCAGCCCGTATTGAGGCCGTAATCAGTACTTGCCAAAAACCAGATATATTTCCCGTCTTCGCTCCAGGCCGGGGTAATAGTGTCTGACATGCCGTCTGTTATCTGGTGCGTGTCACCGGTTTCTACATTGTGAACATGCAGGGCCTTGAACTGATTATCGAGCAGTTTCACATATGCAATCCACCGGCTGTCGGGCGACCAAACCGGATTCATGGTTCTGTTAGGATGAGCATAGCCATCAGTGTCGACTAGTTCAGCGTCTCCGGATTCTACATTTACGTACCAGAGATTGTAGTCTGTATCTGTGTAGGCAATGTGCTCTCCATCGGGAGACCAGTCAGGCCGGAAGTAAAAAGTTGGATTTGGAAGCTCAATCATTCGCGGCGGTTCATACCCGTATTGATCAGATATCATCAGCGTATATTCACCGGTTTCATCAGAAAACCAGGCAATTTTATCACCCTGTGGTGACCAAACAGGATATCGCTCCGCTGATGACGAGGAGTTGGTAAGATTTCTCCAGGTTCCATCTTCTTTGGGGACCGTAATAATTTCACCCCGGTACTGAAAAACAGCGCGTTTACCGGTTGGGGAGATGTCGGCATTGTCCATATTATATGCCGATGGATCTTCCCAGCGGGTCCGGCCGTAGCTCATATCACCAGCAACGTGGATTTCAAGCTGCTTTGTAGTTTCCGTTTCAGGATCAAGCAGGTGCAGATAGCCTCCCTGCTCGTAGACGACCATTCCAAATCCGGCATCTATATTTTTGGCATCAAACTGTGAGTGAAATGTCCATTGCTTTTCCTCATTTGTTTCCGGATTAAAGGACCAGATATTATTCGCAAAATCTCTTTCTGAGAGGTAGAATACCTCATCCCCAAGCCAGGCGGGATCGGTATGTCGTTCATTATCGGTTCGTGGCGTTTGAATAAGTTCATATGAATCAAGATCAACGATCCAGATTGGCTGTGCCTGACCGCCACGGTAATTTCTCCATTCCGGATCCCAGAACGTGATCGGATTATAGGCAATGTGTTCTCCATCGTCTGAGATGTCGCCGTTGGCAGCCCGGGGAATTGGCAGAACAGTGGGTGTGCCTCCCTCAGGACTCACTTTCCAGATTCTGTTGGTTTGAGTAGGATGACCATCACGCGATGAGCGAAAAAGAACGTCACCCTCAGGGGACCATCCTGTGACCATATCTGTACCCGGGTGCCAGGTAAGGCGTTCCGGGGAACCGCCCTCAGCCGATACTACATACACATCTGAGTTTCCATCATATTGAGCGGTAAAGGCAACCATGTTTCCGTCAGGTGAAAAATGAGGTGCCATCTCCCCGCCGATGTTGCTGGTAAGCCGGGTAGCATCGCCACCGGTTCGATCCACTTTCCAGAGATCGTAAGCATGTACAAACACGATGCTTTTATCAGAAATTGTAGGTTCCCGCAAAAGTCGGGTGCCTTGGGAAAACAGTGCGGGTGCGGTGATTAAAACAATGAGAAGAGCTATTAAGAGATTGCTGCGATAGGACATAGAGAAAAAATTTGAGTAGTGTTCATATTCAATATATAGAAATGAGATCAAAGAACCATTTGTCGTTCCTAAACAGTATTGATCGATGCTGGTGTATGTTGCTGTGAGTCATTACAATAATAGAGTGGCGATTCCCTTTCGAAAAGCTGTATCTTTGGCACTTAATTGAACTTAAATTCCGATCTCAAAATTCTGCCATGCAGATTGAAGCATACCTAAAAAAGCAGCTTAAGCACGCACTTGATAAATTTGACATAGATCCGGCCCAGATGCCTGATATTCAGCTCGAAACTCCACGGGATCCGGATCATGGAGATATCTCGACAAATATTGCGATGCAGCTTGCAAAACCGCTCCGAAATAATCCGCGCAAAATTGCCGGCGAACTCGTTGAAAAACTTGAGCTCGATCCAAAATTGATTGAGTCCACTGGTGTGGCGGGACCGGGGTTTATCAATTTTCGTTACGCGGATCAGTATTTAACAGATGCTTTGAAAGAGTTGATTGCTGCCGGCGGAGTATTTGGTGAGACAGAAGAAAAGAAAGGTCAAAAGGCACTTGTTGAGTTCGTAAGCGCTAATCCTACGGGCCCGCTTACCGTTGGGCATGGCCGGAATGCAGTATTGGGTGATACCGTTGCCCGGCTGCTGGAGTGGACAGGTGCTGAAGTTGACAGAGAGTACTATTTCAACAATGCGGGACGTCAGATGCGGAAGCTGGGCCTTAGTGTCAGAGCCCGGTATCTTCAGGCAATTGGAAAGAGCGAAGAGTTGCCGGAGGATGGGTATAAGGGCGAATACATTAAAGAAATTGCTCAGGATCTGGTAGCCAAGCATGGTGAATCTTTGGCAGATGATGCAGATGAAACCATCTTTAAAGAAGCAGCGGAATCGGCGATTTTTGATCAGATTCAGACAACGCTCAAGCGGATGAACATTGAGATGGATTCGTTCTTCAATGAAAAATCGCTTTACGACAGCGGTGCTATCGAGGAAACCGTTGAAAAGTTTCGCGAAAAAGGGATGATTTACAATGAGGATGGAGCAGTTTGGTTCAAAACCACAGAATTTGGTAAGGATAAAGATACAGTTTTAATCAAAAGTACTGGCGAGCCAACATATCGTTTGCCAGATATCGCCTACCATGCAAATAAACTCGATCGTGGTTACGATCTGTGTATTGATGTGTTTGGCGCAGATCATATCGACACATATCCCGACGTGATGAACGGAATAAAAGTTCTGGGATATGATCCCTCAAAAGTAGATGTGCTTGTTTACCAGTTCGTAACGCTTGTTCAGGACGACAAGCCCTACAAAATGAGTACCCGTAAAGCGAATTTCGTGACGCTGGATGAACTGATGGATGATGTGGGGGAAGATGTGACCCGGTTTTTCTTTTTGATGCGGTCACCCAATACACACCTTGAGTTTGACGTAGCGAAAGCCAAGGAGACCGGTGAAAAAAACCCCGTTTTCTATCTGCAATATGCGCATGCGAGGATTCAGTCGATCCTCAGGAAAAAAGCGGAACTTAGTGAAGAAGCTGACGAGCATAAACTGGAGCTTCTTACACATCCGTCTGAAATTACGCTCATCAAAAAGCTACTTGGCTTTCCTGATGTGATTGTCCTATCTGCCAGGCATCTTGAGCCACATCGGGTGATTACTTATCTAAATGAACTTGCATCTGATTTCACTTCATTCTATCACGACTGTCGGATTATTGGTGAAGAACAGGAACTTATGGACGCACGGGCTGAACTGGCCAAGGCCACGGCACAGGTACTTGCCAACGGGTTGGGTATTTTGGGGATCACTGCTCCAGATCGGATGTAAATGAATCCGCTAATTATTTACTTGCGTCAAATTGGTAGTCGAGTTTGTACTGGTGTTGCCCATTTTCAATAATGATAGTCATAGTTCCAGTGATGCCTGTCAGCCCGCCAGTACCTGAATCGGGAATGACCTCGAGTATTAAGCGTTTATTGTCTCCGGCCATGATTCCAAAATGCTGAAGAACAAATGCCCCTGTTTTTCCGCCAATTTCTCCATTCACTTGTTCAATTGCTACATATCCGGCAGACCCTTTAACCTCTGTCATCGCGGCCAGCATCTCTCCTTTACTCTTGCCTTTAAGATCACCTTCGAATACTTTTCTGATTGACATCCTGTTCAGTCGAATGCCACCGTTTCCTTCTACAGAAATGTCGAGATGTTCTGTTTTGATGTCAAAAGTGCCTGAAGCTTCCATGTTTTTTAGTTTAATTATGGTTAATAAGCGATTTAACTATTTATACTTAATCAGTACTTCTGTATAATTAATGGTAATATAGTTGGATTACTCATTCAGGCAAGCAGTGTTTTAAACGTGTTATGCCTGAATATGAGATTAATTTAATGGTGTGCGTTCTGTTCTTTTCTTAGTTATTTTATTCGGCCCTCTGCTATTGGGCTAAAAAATTGCTTTTAAGCTATGACAGAGAGTTAAACGTTTCCCTCGATAAGGCATATATGAGAAGACTTTTATTTGTATTAGCATCTATCATCGCAGTTTTAACCTTTAGCTGCGATACTACTCAGCCGGATTTCGATGACGCAGTCCCCGATCTGAATACATTAACGACGAATGTAACACCCGGGGATGGAGGAGAAGTATTGCCTTCAGAAGGAGAATTTGTAGACGGAACTACAATCGAAATCGAGGCCATACCAAATACCGGCTATCTGTTTGAACGATGGGAAGGTGACTTGGTAGGATCATTGAATCCTACGTTTCTATCGATGACAAATAACCGCAGCGTAACGGCAGTTTTTTCTGAGGCGGAGATTCCACTTACCATCAACGTTGTGGGACAGGGAACAGTTGAACAGACTATTATTTCTCAGGAAGCAGATCAGGCAGCTGTTACAGTTACGGCACCCATTCAAACAGAGCCGGAAGATACGTTAAAAATTCCACCTAAAATCGATGACAGCCTGCAGCTTCAGCAAGATGGCAGGGGCTTAATTGATGAATCCATACCAAATCGGGAAGGGCAGCGAACAGACATACCTGATGAACGTGTCCAGACAAAAGATTTTCCTCAACAGGATATTCAGGCACAGGCACGAAAAGCTATTACAACACTTCGGCTTACTGCTGTTCCTGACGAAGGGTGGCAGTTCAGCCGGTGGGAAGGAGCCCTGACAGGAAGCCAGAATCCCGATACACTTACAGTTGAAAATGAGACGGCTGTTACGGCTGTATTTGAAGAAGAAGCTGTAAATTTATTCTCCCTGGAACTCAATGTTCAGGGCCAGGGATTTATTGAAGCAGTTCCTGATAAGCTGCAGTACAACCAGGGTGAGGAGGTGACTCTTACTGCTGTACCGGAAAGTGGCTGGCAGTTTTCCGAGTGGACCGGAGATCTTAGCAGCAGTCAAAATCCGGAAACGATTATAATGGACGCTAATAAGCAGATCGGCTCTGTCTTTACCCAGGAAGGAACATCTCAGCTTCAGGTCGTTCAGCAGCCAACTCAGACTGTTGCAGGAGAATTTATTTCGCCGGCCCCATCAGTGCAATTTCTAAATGCTAATGATAATCCTGTAGAAGGCATTGAGGTCAGTGCCACGCTGGATTCGCAGGCCTTCTCAGGAAGTTCTGCAACAACTGTATTCACCAACGCAAGTGGTGTGGCAGTGTTTTCTGAGCTTTCAATTGAGACAATCGGCAATAGCTACCGCATAGAATTTAGTGCGAGCGGGACGGATGCATCCTCAATAAGCACAAACCAATTTGCGGTAATAGCCGGACAAGCAGATGCCATTGAAATTGTATCCGGTAATAACCAAGCAACGGGTGTGTCGAGTACTCTTCCAAATCCAATTGTTGTGAGGGTATTGGATATATTTGAAAATCCGGTGGCGGGTACTACCGTTACTTTTCAATTAGATGAAACTCCTGTTAATGCCAATGGCCAATCTGTAGATCCTGAGTCGGCTACTACGGATGCAAATGGTGAGGCGTCTTCATCGATTACATTAGGATCTGCATCGGGAACTTATACGATTACTGCGGCAACTGAAGGTGCGGCGCCTGTTACATTTACTGCAGAGGCCCAGATTGGCCTGCCGTCGATTATCTCAATTTTAAATCAGCCATCGAATACAGTTGCGGGTGAAACTCTCGTTCCGGCACCCTCTGTAGAAATTACCGACGCCGAAGGAAATGGCGTTGAAGGGGTGATCGTAAATACAGTTCTTGAAAACGGAACTTTTGCCGAGGGCAGTATCCTTCAATCGGAAACGGGTAGTGATGGTATTGCCCAATTTACGGGTCTTAGGATAACAGCGGCGGGTACAGGCTATTCGATTCGTTTCGAACCGGATTCTCCGAGCCTCAGTAATGTTACATCTGAACTGTTTGATATTACTTCAGCTGACGCGAATCCGACCAGTACAACGGCTAATGTACCAAATGGATCCGCAGGTGACCTGACAGAAATCACGATTTCGGTCCAGGATGAGTTTGGAAATCCTGTAGTGGGAGTCGCTTCTGATCTGTCAGTGTCTATAACTCAGGGTGTTAACTTAGGTACAACATTTGCGCCTATAACTGATGACGGTACGGGAACCTATCAAACAAGCTACACTCCGTCTGCAACCGGTACTGACGAAATCACAATAGAATTGAATGGGGCTGCTATTGACGGAAGTCCGTTTACCAGTGTTGTCATTGCTACTGATGCTGAAAATATTGAGATAAGAAACCAGCCTCAGAATGCTGTTGCCGGAGAAGTAATTGGTGGTTCACCTTCGGTATTGGTGACAGATGATCTTGGAAATCCTATTGGCAATGTTGAAGTCACCGTATCAGTTGACGGAGTATCAGGTATTTCAAGCGGAACAACGATTGTGATAGCTGACAATGCAGGAATTGCGATTTTTGATGATCTGATTATACAGGATGCAGGCACTTATCAGCTGCGATTTGATGCGCTTGGGGTTCCGGAAGATGCAGTCTCAAATACGATTGAAATCACCCCTGCAGCGGCGGATGCGCTTGTAGAGGTTTCAGGAGATGGTCAAACAGCGACTGTAAATACGGCATTGAACAATGCATTCACGGTTCAAATAACGGACGCCTTTGGTAACCCGGTACAGGGAGAGACTGTTGATTTTGCAGTTGTAACAGCACCGGCCGGAGCTGCCGGTACAGCTTTAAGTACAGGTTCTGCCACAACTGACGTCAATGGCAATGCTTTTTCAACACTTACTCTTGGATCTATTGCGGGGAGTTATACCGTTTCTGCAAGTTCCGGTGTGGGATCTGTACAGTTCACAGCTGCGGCTGTTGCAGGCGGGGCGGCCACGATTGAGTTTGATACAATCAGTTCACCACAAACTGCCGGAAATCCATTTGTGATTGCCTTAACGGCTTTTGATAGTAATGGAAATATTGCAGATGGTTACAGCGGCACCGCAAATTTAACTACCACTGCAGGCACCATTACTCCGGGATCTGTAACATTTAATGCCGGAGAGGCATCTTCAAATGTGACTGTAAGCCAGGCTGGAAACAATCTTACACTTTCGGCTGAGGATGGCGTAATCACAGGTACTTCAAATCCATTTAACGTGGAATCTGGAGGAGCCGCCCAGGCAACAATAGTACAGGGTCCAACTCAAACAATTGCGGGTCAGCCAATATCACCGGCACCCTCAGTATTGGTAGTTGATAGTGAAGGTAATCCAGTCAGCGGTGTCAATGTATCAGTCAGTGCGAGCGGTGAAGGACTTGCTCCCGGTAGTGCCTTATCAGGAAGCACAGATTCTAATGGCGTAGCTGAGTTTGGGAATTTGATTATTGAGACTGTGAACACATATACGCTCACCTTTAGTATCGATGCAGCAGGTGTAGCTGCTGTTCAGTCTGGTACGTTCTCAATTTTAGCTGCTGGGGGCGATCCGAGCCTTACAGATGCTTCAGTGCCTAATGGAGTAGCAGGAGATGAGACCGTCATATCAATAACCGTAAGAGATGCTTTCGGGAACCTGGTCACGGGAGCATCAGGATTGTTGTCTGTTAACGTGAGTGGGGCAAATAACGCAAGTGCAGCAATTTCAGAAACAGGTAATGGAATTTACAGCGCTGCTTATACACCGTTAGCATCAGGTACCGATAATATTTCCATTGCATTTAACGGCACGCCTATTTCCGGAAGCCCATACCTTAGTAATGTTACTACAAGCCAAATAGACGGCACTGTATCTTCAGTAATAGCATCGCCTCAATCTGTAGTGGTTGGTAATAGCTCCCAGGTTACTATTCAGCTTAGTGATGCAAATGGCAATGCCATTTCAGGACTGGGTGCCGGTGATTTTAATATATCTGTGACGGGCAATGCTACTGCAGGGACATTAGGCGAATCCACCACAGCTGGAACATATAGATTCAATGTATCTAATACACGGGCGGAACAGGTTACAGTGTCTATTAGCGTTAATGGTGTTTCTCTTGCTGATACACCACTAATTACCTTCACACCTGGTGAGCCAAATCTTCTTGTCATTATTTCTCAGCCTGAAAGCTCAGTGGCGGGAAATCCTATCGCCAACACGCCTGCGGTTCGTGTATCAGATGAATTTGGTAATAATATACCGGGACTGGATATTGATGTGACTGAGCAAGATGGCCAGAACTTCGCGAGTGGCACTGATAGAATTTCAACAAATAGCCAGGGAGTCGCAGAGTTTAACGATCTGGTCATAACAGATGCAGGGCGATATAATCTGGTATTTTCAGAATCTTCAGGTTTGACGGTAACATCGAATGCATTTAATGTGAATGCCGGAAGTCCAGATGCTGCTGAAACGACTGCAACTGTTCCGAATGGTGCAGCCGGTGATGCAACTGCCATCACTATTACTGTACGGGACTCTTTTCAAAATCCGGTTGAAGGAGTTGCCGGACAGCTGGTATTATCTGTCAGCGGTGCAAACACCGGAACAGCATTTACATCTATTACGGATCAGGGGAACGGTGTTTATACAACATCTTATGTGCCAACATCCACCGGGCGCGATGATATTTCTATTCAGCTAGGCGGGGTAGAAATTTCAGGAAGCCCTTACCAAAGTGATGTAATTACAAGCAATGCAGATTCTGTTTCAGTAGTCCAGGATGCGCTGGAAACCTTTGCCGGTGAAAAGATAGCTGGTCCGCCAACTGTCGAAGTGCTTGATGATCTTGGAAATCCGGTCCGCAATGTTGAAGTGATCGTTTCTATTCAGGGGTCAGCTTCCTTTAGTGCAGGTCGTACGTCAGTGAATACGAACAATAGTGGTATCGCTGAATTCAATGATTTGGTTATAGAGACATCCGGTTCTTATACATTGCTCTTCAATGCGATTGGAGTAACAGAAGATGTTTCGACTGGTCCATTTGATGTATTAGCAGCTAATGCGGCATCACTTAGTCGAGTATCAGGAAATAATCAGACTGGAACCGTAACCAGCACACTTGCTGAATCGCTGGTTGTTAGAGTGCTGGACGAATTTGGAAATCCGGTACCAGGTGTACAGGTACAGTTCGCTGTTTCTGATACTCCATCAGGCGCTGTGGGCCAAAGCGTGGGTAGCGGCCAGGTTACGTCAGATTCTGACGGAATTGCTCAAACTACCCTTACACTTGGTGATATTACCGGAACTTACGTGGTAACTGTATCTGCGAGTGGAACCAGCAGCGTATTATTCAGCGCAGTTGCCACAGCATCAGCAGCAAGCACGTTTACTTTTGACCCTATAAGTTCACCACAAACTGCTGGTCAGCCATTCGGTATTCGTATAACTGCGCTCGACAGCCAGGGCAATATTGCAACAGGCTACCAGGGTACGGCTGCTCTTTCGACAGGCAGCGGTTCTATTATTCCGGTTGAAGCAAATTTTGCGAATGGTATTGCCAGCCTGGATGTATCGCTTTCTGCTGCCGGTCAAGGTCAATCAATTGTTGCTACCGATGGATCAATTACAGGCACTTCAGGAACATTTGATGTTCAGAGTGGTGGCGTAAGCACATCAAATTCAACAGTAAGTGTAAGCCCCTCTACACTGCAGGCCGGTCAAACTGCCAGCCTGATCATTGAGGTTCGAGACGGCAGTAACAATTTAATATCTGGTTTGAGCGATGGAGACTTTACAGTAACGGTTTCCGGAAATGCCCAAGCAGGTAATGTGAACGAAGATTCGGCGGGAATCTATTCTGCAAATATAACCAATGAAACTGCCGAGTCGGTAAATGTAACTGTCCAGGCAGATGGTGTAGCGCTCAACGATACACCAACAGTCAATTTTACGGCAGCAAATGCAGCCAATATTTCGATTGTTTCAGGGAATAACCAGACAGGGTCTGTTACACAGCAGCTGGCCGCAGATTTCATTGTGAATATTTCAGACGTGTTTGGAAATAATGTACCGAGCGAAGAGGTCCAGTTTGCTTTTCAGGGTACACCATCAGGCGCTGCCGGACAAAATCTGAGTGCGAATTCAGATATTACCGATAGCAATGGTAATGCGTCCATACGACTGACTCTTGGCGATACTCCCGGAAATTACACGGTTGAAGCTACTTTGACGGGTGTGGGCAGCGTGTTATTTACAGCGACCGCACAGGTTGGAGCACCTTCTCAAATGACGATTGTCACTCAGCCAGGAAATACTCCTGCCGGAGATCCCATAAGTCCATTCCCTGAAGTTCGTATTTCTGACAATGTTGGAAATGCAGTCAGCGGGGCGTCTATCACATTTAGAGAAGAAGGTGGATACACATTAGACGGTGGAACAATTACGAGAACGAGCAATTCTTCAGGCATTGTAGTATTCAATGATCTTATTATTGAATCTGCAGGTCAGTACACTTTAGTATTTGATGCTCTTGCGAGCGGGGTGCCTGACGTAAGTTCTGATTCATTTACCATCAATGCCGGCGCAGGAAGTCCTGCAAATACTACGGCTACCGTATCGAATGGTACAGCAGGGCAACAAACCGACATCAGTATTAACGTTGAGGATGAATTTAATAATCCCGTAGGCGGAGCAGCAGGAGACCTCTCTGTAGTGGTGACTGGAGCAAATAGCGACACGCCAGTTGTTAGCGAAACCACCACAACCGGAATCTACACGGCAAGCTATACTCCAATTAATTCCGGTACAGATAATATTTCTATAGATATAAACAGTCAGGGAATATCCGGAAGTCCATTTTCAAGTAATGTGGCAACAAGTGGTATCAGTAGCAGCGTATCTTCAGTTGCAGCATCTGTTACATCACTTCAGGTTGGAAATAGTTCAACTGTTTCGGTATTGCTGAGAGACGACGTTGGAAATGCAATTAGCGGACTACCTGGAACAGAATTTACAGTTGATGCCAGCGGTAGTGCAACAGTTGGATCAGTTACAGAGACGTCAACAGACGGAACCTACCAGTTCAATGTTGGAAACACGACATCTCAGACGGTCACGGTATCTGTAGTTGTAAGTAGTGTCGCACTTGACGACACACCACAAATCGTGTTTACGGCTGGGAATCCGGCAGATCTGAGGATTACCACCAATCCCGGAAATGCGATTGCAGGCACTGCTATTCCAGGCCCGCCATCTGTGATAATTGAAGACCAATATGAAAATCCTGTTCCGAATATTAACGTTACGGTCAGTGAACAGGGCGGAGAAGCATTTGCAAGCGGTACGGCTACGATTCAAACCGACGCGACAGGTATTGCAGATTTTAATGATTTGAGAATCGATGTAATCGGACAGTATAACTTAGTATTCTCGTCTGCCGGACTGAATAATCAAACCTCAAATGCCTTTGATGTAAGTGCCGGGCCAGCGGATGCGGGCCAGACGACTGCAGCGGTACCGAATGGATCAGCCGGTGATCCGACTGTGATTACGATTACGGTGAAAGATGCCTTTGGTAACAGCGTCACGGATTCGGCCGGTGACCTGGCGGTATCGGTCAGTGGTGCGAATACCGGGGCAACGGTGGATGCAATCACCGGCAATGGCGACGGAACTTACACGACCGGATATACGCCAACATCAACAGGCGATGATACGATTACAATTACGTTAAACGGGACAGGCATATCAGGCAGTCCGTTTACAAGCACGGTCATTACAAGTGATGCATCCAATGTGGACGTAGCTGTCGAACCGGCACAAACGGTCGCAGGTCAGCCGGTTGCAGGTCCACCTGCGGTGCTGGTAACCGACAATTTAAATAACTCAGTATCGGGAATAGACGTGGTGGCCAGCCTGTCGGCGGGATCGTTTACCAGCGGCACGCTCACGGTGGCTTCAGACGGTAGTGGTGAGTCGGTGTTTGACGACCTGGTGATTACACAGGCGGGTTCTTATACAATCGACTTTAATGCGCAGGGCGTCACTACTCCGGCGACCACCACTGCATTTGATGTGATACCGGCGGCGGCATCTGCCCTGGTCATTGATTCAGGAAACAATCAAACAGCAACGGTTACACAGACACTTGCGAGCCAGCTAACGGTTCAGGTAACGGATCAGTTTGGCAATGCGGTGGCCGGTGAGGATGTAAACTTTGCGATTACCGCTACTCCAACGGGAGCAACGGGACAGAACATATCGGCGGCGACAGTACCAACGGATGTAGATGGCCTTGCCGCTACGTCGCTGACGCTGGGTAATGTGTCGGGCGACTACCAGGTAACGGCCTCCGGAACAGGTTTTGGGTCCGTGGTCTTTACTGCGACGGCGGAGCCCGGAGCTGCTACCTCCTTTAGTTTCGAGACAATAACAAGCCCACAGGTAGCGGGATCGCTCTTCGAAGTAACTATTGCCGCACTCGATAACCAGGGTAACATAGCCAGCGGTTACAATGGAACTGCAGCACTAACGTCATCAGCAGGTTCCGTCTCACCATCATCTGTCACGTTCAGTAACGGTGATGCGGTTTTAGAAATTTCAGTAAGTAATGCAGGTAGTAATCAAACTATTACCGCAGAGGACGGATCTGTAACAGGTACATCGAATACGTTTGACGTTCAGAGTGGCGGGGTTGATGCTACCAACTCATCGGTTTCAGCCAGCCCGCTCACACTCCAGGCAGGGCAGACTTCTACGCTAACTATAGATCTTCGCGATGACAGCAATAATAGCGTAAGCGGAGTAGATGCGGGTAACTTTGGCATAACACTGACAGGTGATGCAACATCAGGTACTCTCTCAGAACCGACTGCCGGAACATATACGGCATCCATCACTAATGAGAGTGCGGAAACAGTAACGGCATCTGTTACAGTAAACGGGACGCTGTTAAATGATTCACCTCAAATTGTATTTAATCCGGCAGCTGCTGATCCAGTTTCAACGACGGCTAATGTTCCAAATGGAGCAGCTGGTGAGTCAACCGTCATAATAGTCTCGGTTAATGATGAGTTTGGAAACCCAGTAATTGGTGTTGCCGGGCAGCTTATCGCTTCGGTCTCAGCCGGGCCAAATACAGGAGCTACTTTCTCATCATTTACTGATAATAGTGACGGTACCTATACTGCAAGCTATACACCACAGACGATCGGCACTGATGAGATCACAATTACCCTCGACGGCGCGGAGATTTCCGGCAGCCCTTATTCTTCCATTGTAACAACAAGTGATGTGAGTGCATCAAACTCAAGCGCATCAGCTTCATCTGCAAGTGAGGTGGTAGGTAACCCAGTGGTAGTTACAGTTGACTTGAGAGATGGCAGCAACAATCCAATTGCAGGGCTCATATCTGGTGATTTCAATATTAATACAACAGGATCTGCTACAGCCGGAACCATCAGTGAGACGACAACAAATGGAACATATGAATTCTCTGTCTCAAATCAGGTAGCAGAATCAATTACGGTTACAATAACGGCCACCGGCACAACTCTCGATGATACGCCTGTGATTACCTTTACCGCCGGTGTTCCAGATCAATTGAGTGTTTCTACTCAGCCTTCAAACGTAACCGCAGGAGTATTTATCCCAGGGCCACCTTCGGTTATCCTTGAAGACCAATATGAAAATCCTGTTCCGAATATTAACGTTACGGTCAGTGAACAGGGAGGACAGTCATTTGCAAGTGGTACAGTCACCGTTCAGTCAGATGCATCAGGTATTGCAGATTTCAGCGACTTAGTAATTACTGATGTAGGACAGTACAATTTGGTGTTTAATGAACCTGGTGGGAAAACGGCAACCTCAAATGCCTTTGATGTAAGTGCCGGGCCAGCGGATGCGGGCCAGACGACTGCAGCGGTACCGAATGGATCAGCCGGTGATCCGACTGTGATTACGATTACGGTGAAAGATGCCTTTGGTAAC
>Ga0209942_1000403_pt1 | contig 26785 bp, 17 predicted proteins | sample SalPonR1_A_D2_MG_FD_185695 | JGI IMG/M metagenome (GOLD analysis project Ga0209942, IMG submission 185695) | Salt pond soil microbial communities from South San Francisco under conditions of wetland restoration - Salt Pond MetaG R1_A_D2_MG... ...
GTTCATTAGACTATATAGTTAATGTGAAGCGACCTGAAGGTTTTTGGGACTATAGGAAGGCTGGTTTTCAAAGTCTTCCCTTTTAGGAAATAGAAGGGGGAAAGTCGTTGAACAATAGGTTAGACACTCTCTTTTTTTATTCTATTTATTTTCGTCTGGCAATGGCTCATAACCATAAGCAATACCTTCTATAAAATAGGTAGGTGCTTCTCCAAAACCACCCACAGATTCTTCTTTTGTTATCAGCACAATTAATCCGCCTAAGTTAGCCGTTTTCTTTTGAATGCGTATCGTTGCACTTTTTTTTGCCGATTTGGCACTCCTGCTTCCTGCTGATGATCTTGCGTCTACTTTCCCCAGTTCGTATAATCCGGATACATCATCTTTATTGTCGGTAACAATTACTGTTTTCCAGTCGCCCTCATCAACCATCATAAAAACAGGTTTGTTAAACACCTCAACCCGCCCGTTGCTAAAGATGATTTTTTGTATTTGCTTTCTTTCTAAAGTAACCGTTTCATCATCGCCGGGCTCATTATAACGAACAGTCGCTGCTGAAATGTTTTTTATTTCAACAATCTTCTTTCTTCCACCCAGCAGATAAATTGTATCTAGGTTGTTGGTCTCATCCTTCTGAGAAAAAGAAGGTAAACTAATGAATATTATTAAAAATAGGGTGAGAATGGTTTTTATCTTCATAATTTACGCTGTTTTTTGCTCAATAGAGCTTGTGAAATTAATAAGTTATCATTAAATAATCAAAAAATGTACCATTTTTACTGTCCATTTATTTTTTACCCGAAATAAATTCGTTTGATTTATTGGGTTTTTAGAAAAAAACAATTTTAAAAATGTATTTTTGATAAGTATTTTAATCCGTCAACTTAATTATGATAAAAAAAATACCCTATTCTATATATATTTGGATTATTGTATTATTAACAGTACTATTTCTTACGCCAATTTTCCTTTTCATTTGGGGATTTACCTTTTGGTTTGATAAACGACTTTATGTTTTGAATAGTTATTCGATTTTTTGGGGAAGCCTCTATACCAGGCTGATTCCCTGGTGGAAAGTTCGTGTTGAGGGAAAAGAAAAGATTAAAAAGGATAAAACATATATTATTATAGCCAATCATCAATCAATAGAAGATGTTATCGTAATGTATCGGTTAGGGATTCCTTTTCGTTGGGTTTCTAAGGCAGAGGTCTTTAGAATCCCGGTTTATGGATGGCTTATGCGTTTAAAAGGAGATATACGATTACTACGTACGAGCAAAACCAGTATAAAAAAAATGATTGTCGATGGAGAAAAAGTCCTTAGGTTAGGTTGTAATATGGTTATTTTTCCCGAAGGAACACGCTCTAAAAATGGTCGGTTGGGAAATTTTAAAGAAGGAGCATTCCGGTTGGCTTATACAACCAAAAGAACCATTCTTCCAGTTATTATATCTGGCACAGTACCCAATATTCTTAATCGTCATGGTTTGTTTTACGGGAAACATACAGTTACATTAAAAATATTAGACGATATACCCTATGATAATTTTTGTAATCTGGATGTTAAAGAATTTACAAGACAAACCCGTGAAATTATTGAAAATGAAAGGTCAAAAATAGAGTAATAGAATGTCAGCATTCGATATTAAAAATATCTATAAGAGTAGAGTTCAAACTTTCCAGCAAAAAGAATCCGACATTAAGCAAAAAATTATATGGCTTGGGGTGTTTCGGTTTGTTTCATTTGTTCTTTTTTGCGTTGGAATTGTGATTACGGTAAAAGATTTTTCCTGGATTAAAATAGGCATTTCTATTGCATGGGTTACTGTATTTGTTGGACTTGTTGCTTTGCATGCGACGCAAAATCAAAAGTTAAAACTGGTGCAGCGTTTAATACAAATAAACAAGCTGGAACTTAAAGCATTGAGGTATGATTTTACTGCATTTAATAATGGAGAACAGTTCACTCATCGTGAACATGCCTATGCATATGATCTGGATTTGTTTGGTGAAGGTTCTCTGTTTCAGTATTTAAATCGGGCATTTACACAAGCAGGAAGAACATTTTTAGCCAACAGGTTATTAAACCCTCTTCTTGACAAACAAAAAATTGAACATACACAGCAAGCCGTTCAGGAGCTATCCGTAAAAATTGATTGGCGACAGTATTTACAAGCTACCGGTATGTTAGTACAAATTTCGCCCGATGATAACCAGAAAATTAATGTATGGATTAATGAGCCTGAGTATTTCATTCATAAATGGTATTATAAATTGATTGTTTGGATCTTTCCAGTATTAACAATCCTTTCATTATTTTTGTTAATGGTTGGATGGATGCATTATTCGGTATTCGCTTTCCTGGCTTTATGCCAGTTGCTGTTTGCCAGTATTATTATGCGCCGTACGAATAAAGAACAACGAATAATTACTGAAGAAGCAGCCATTTTAAAAAATTATCATCAATTGATTCAAATCATTGAAGATTCTTCATTTCATAGTTTTGAGCTTAATCAGCTGAAAAAACAGTTTTATGTAAATCACAATAAACAATCTGCCAGTACTATTTTAAAGAAACTTACCCGAATTATTGATGCTTTTGATTCGCGGTTAAATTTAATAGTAGGGCTGATATTAAATGCCACGTTAATGTGGGATTTGTTATCGTTAATGCGTTTAGAAGCCTGGAAAAAACAATACGGTAAAAATATAACGCAATGGATTAATGCGATTGGACAACTGGATGCATATTGCTGTATGGCAGACTTCACATGTAAACATCCGGAGTTTGTTTTTCCCGAAATAGTAAACCATGTCGTTTTAGAAACTAAAGAACTCGGACATCCCTTAATTTTGCCTGAAAAAAGAGTTGATAATGATTTTAAAATTAATAAAGCAGGACAAATAAATATAATTACAGGAGCAAATATGGCAGGTAAGAGCACTTTCCTGCGTACGATAGGTGTTAATTTGATTTTAGCAATGACGGGTATGCCGGTTTGTGCAAAACAGTTTAATTTTAGTCTGGTGCACCTCTTCTCAGGGATGCGCACTTCTGATTCGTTAAAAGAAAACGAATCCTATTTTTATGCCGAGTTAAAAAGATTAAAGCAAATCATTAATGAATTAAAATCGGGAAAGGAACTATTTATTCTTTTGGATGAAATATTAAAAGGGACAAATTCTGTTGATAAAGCCAAAGGATCATGGAAGTATGTCGAACATTTAATCAGGCTTAACGCAACAGGTGTTATTGCAACACATGATTTAACGTTGTGTGAGCTGGAAAACAAAAATCCAGGAAAAATAAACAATCAATGTTTTGAAGTAGAAATTAGCGGACAAGAAATTTTCTTTGATTATAAATTACGCAATGGAATAACAAAAAATATGAATGCTTCCGTATTAATGCAACAAATGGGTATTTTTTAGTTGTTGATAACTTTTCAACAACCTTGTACTTCATATTATAATTGGTTTTTATTTATTTTGCATCATTTAACTATTTATTAACAGTTTCTTACGTAAGCCTGTTGATAAACAATTTTATCAGGGAATTTTCTTTTGGTTATATTTACGAAAATTTAGTAGAAATGACGACGAATTATACAGAAGATAGTATTCGAACGCTCGAGTGGAAAGAACATATCCGGAAACGTCCCGGGATGTACATTGGCAAGTTGGGTGATGGCTCATCTCCTGATGATGGAATCTATGTATTACTCAAAGAAGTAATGGATAATTCTATCGATGAGTTTATGATGGGGTTTGGGAAAACAATTGATATTGAGGTTACTGATAATAGTGTAAGAATTAGAGATTATGGGCGAGGGATCCCTTTGGGAAAATTATTGGATGTTTCCTCAAAAATGAATACCGGGGCTAAGTACGATTCAAAAGTGTTTAAAAAATCTGTCGGATTAAACGGAGTAGGTATCAAGGCGGTAAATGCTCTTTCCGAAAATTTTCGTATCGAAGCATATCGTGAAGGTGAAAGAAAACAAATAGAGTTTGAAAAAGGAAATGTTGTACTAGATGCTCAGGTTCAGTCAACGAAGGAGAAAAACGGAACCATGGTTTCTTTCGAACCCGATAAAGATCTTTTTGGCAGTTACCACTATATGAAAGAGTACGTGGAATCAATGGTAAGAAACTATGTTTACCTCAATTCCGGATTGGTTATTCGATTAAATGGCGAGAAATTTTTCTCTGAGAACGGATTACGTGATTTGTTGGAAGAAAATATGAGCTCCGATGGAATTTATCCGATTATTCATATCAAAGAAGAGGATATTGAAATTGCAATAACCCACGGAAATCAATATGGAGAAGAATATTACAGCTTTGTAAACGGCCAGCATACTACCCAGGGAGGGACTCATTTAGCCGCTTTTCGTGAGGCCTATGTGAAAACAATTCGTGATTATTACCGAAAAGATTTTGAACCTTCTGATATACGCATGTCAATTGTTGCTGCTGTAAGTCTTAAGGTAGAAGAACCGGTTTTCGAATCACAAACCAAAACCAAGCTTGGATCAAAAAACATTTCTCCTAATGGAGTATCTATACGTAATTTTATTGCCGATTTTTTAAAAAATGAATTAGATAACTACTTACACAGAAACCAGGAAGCAGCAGATACCCTGTTAAAGAAAATTCATGAATCGGAAAAAGAACGAAAAGCGATTTCGGGGATTAAAAAACTGGCTAAACAACGAGCCAAGAAAGCGAGTCTCCATAATCGGAAACTACGCGATTGCAGGGTTCATTATAACTCAAGCGATGAACGAAAAAATAATACCATGATTTTTATTACCGAGGGAGACTCAGCTAGTGGCTCCATTACAAAATCGCGCGATGTAAACACCCAGGCTGTTTTTAGTTTAAAAGGAAAACCATTAAACACGTATGGGTTAACCAAGAAAATTGTTTACGAAAACGAAGAATTTAATTTGCTGCAGGCTGCTTTGAATATTGAAGAAGGTATTGAGCACTTACGATACAAAAGTGTAATTGTTGCTACGGATGCTGATGTTGACGGAATGCATATCCGGTTGTTATTATTAACATTCTTTTTGCAATTTTTTCCTGATCTGATTAAAAACGGGCATTTGTTTATCCTTCAAACACCTTTGTTTAGAGTAAGAAATAAAAAAGAAACGGTTTACTGCTATAGTGAAGAAGAAAAAGACCAGGCGATAAAAAAGTTAAAAAACAGTCCGGAAATAACACGATTTAAAGGATTGGGAGAAATCTCTCCCGATGAATTTAAACATTTTATCGGCAAGGATATTCGGCTCGACCCGGTAAGGTTACGTCGTGAAGATGCCATAAATGATCTGCTGGAATTTTATATGGGAAAAAACACACCCGAAAGACAGGATTTTATTGTTGATAATCTTAATATTGATGTGATTGAAGAACGATAACCTGAATCGTAAAAGATAGATAAAAAAATATTTTAAACATTGGGGATACAGGAATGAGTAATGATAATAAAGATAATCTTGAACAATCTGAAAATAAAGAATTAGCAAAAGACACTAATACAGACGGTAAAGAGAAATCAGGTGAAGAATTGCATAAAATTATGCATTTGTCGGGAATGTATAAAGACTGGTTTCTTGATTATGCGTCGTATGTAATTCTTGAACGTGCTGTCCCTCATTTGCATGATGGATTAAAGCCTGTTCAGCGTAGGATATTGCATGCGATGAAAAAGCTTGATGACGGACGGTACAATAAAGTAGCTAATATTATTGGTTATACCATGCAATATCACCCTCATGGTGATGCTTCCATTGGTGATGCTTTGGTTCAAATAGGTCAAAAAGATATCCTGGTTGATACTCAGGGTAACTGGGGTAACACGTTTACAGGAGATAGTTCTGCAGCCCCCAGGTATATTGAAGCCCGGCTAACAAAGTTTGCCCTGGATGTTGTTTTTAACCCAAAAACAACCGAATGGAAAAAGTCGTATGACGGACGTAATGAAGAACCGGTTACACTGCCCATTAAATTTCCCTTACTATTAGCACAGGGAGTAGAGGGTATTGCTGTTGGACTGGCCTCCAAAATTTTACCGCATAATTTTAATGAGTTAATCGATGCCTCTATAGCTTATCTTAAAGGTAAAGATTTTGAGTTATATCCTGATTTCCCAACCGGTGGAATTGCCGATTTTAATAAATATAACGATGGCCTTCGTGGTGGCTCTGTTAAAATCAGGGCTAAAATTGAGAAGGAAGACAAAAAAACACTAAAAATAACCGAACTGCCTTTTGGAAAAACGACCCAAAGTTTAATTGATTCTATTATTAAAGCCATCGATAAAGGAAAAATTAAAATACGCAAAATTGATGATAATACAGCCGAACATGTAGAGATTCTAATCCACCTTCCCTCAGGAACCTCACCCGATCAAACCATTGATGCATTGTACGCTTTTACCGATTGTGAGGTGTCTGTTTCACCCAATGCTTGTGTGATTAAAGATGCAAAACCTCTGTTTATAGGGGTAACCGAAATGCTTAAGATATCTACCGATAGTACGGTTCATTTACTTAAATGTGAGCTTGAAATAAAAATGGCCGAGCTTAAGGAGTCATGGCACATGTCGTCGCTCGAGAAAATTTTTATCGAAAATAAGATTTATCGGGATATTGAGGAAAGTGAAACCTGGGAGAGTGTAATTGAAACCATTGACAAAGGACTTGAGCCTTATAAAAAGCAACTAATAAGGGAGGTTACCCGTGAGGATATTATAAAACTTACCGAGATTAAAATCAAACGAATTTCTAAGTATGATTCCAAAAAATCGGATGAAATAATCAGAGGCCTCGAAGGTGAAATGAAAGAGGTTCAGAATCATTTAGATAATATTGTTGATTTTGCCATTAATTATTTTAAACAAATACGGAAAAAACATGGCGACGGGCGAGACCGAAAAACCGAAATACGAAATTTAGAATCTATAGAAGCAACACAGGTGGTTGTTGCTAATCAGAAACTTTATGCCGACCAGCAGGAGGGCTTCATAGGCACATCGTTGCGTAAAGATGAATATGTGTGTGACTGTTCTGATATTGATGAGATTATTGTTTTCCTTCGCAACGGAAAATATCTCATTACCAAAGTATCGGAAAAAACGTTTGTTGGAAAAGATATTATTCATGCAGCCGTTTTTAAACGAAACGATACCCGTACTATTTACAATGTAATTTATCGCGATGGGGTAAATGGTAATATAATGGTTAAACGATGTGCTATAAAAGGTATTACCCGCGATAAAGAGTATGATATTACCAAAGGTACTCAAGGCTCGAAAATATTATATATGACAGCCAACCCAAACGGAGAAGCTGAGATTGTAAAAGTTTACTTACGCCCAAGACCCAGGTTAAAAAAACCGGTTTTCGAATTTGATTTTAGCGAACTGGCCATTAAAGGTCGTCAATCGATGGGTAATATTCTTACCAAATATGCATTGCATAAAATAGTACTTAAAGATGAAGGTATATCTACACTTGGGGGCAGAAAAATATGGTTTGAAGAGGAGGTACTTCGTTTAAATGATGATGGTCGTGGATTATATCTGGGAGAGTTCCATAGCGATGATAAAATTCTGGTGATTACAAAATCAGGGAAGTATAGATTGACCTCGTATGATTTAATGAATCATTTCGAAGATGATGTATTATTTGTTGAAAAATTCAGACCTGATAAAATATTTTCGGCTGTTTATTACGATGCTGACCTGGAGTATTATTATGTTAAGCGTTTTATGATCGACCCTACAGAAAAAATCACAAGCTTCATTGGAGATAATGAAGCGTCGCGCTTAATAAAAATTACCGAAGTGGAATATCCTCGATTGGAAGTATCATTTGGAGGGAAACATAAAAATCGGGATAGTGAGATAATTGAAATTGCTGATTTTATTAGTGTTAAAAGTTATAAAGCCCGTGGTAAAAGGCTATCGAATTATGAGGTTAAAGTAGTTAAAGAACTTGAGCCCTTAATTCAAAAAGAGGAAGAAAAATCAAATGAGCCAGCTGATGATGAACAAGACGATACATCACAAATGAGTTTGTTCCAGAATGGTAAAAATTAAGTCTATTTTTTTGTAATTTTATGATTTAATCAAAAAAAACGGATGATGAGAATTTTCTTAATTGGATTTATGGCTAGCGGAAAATCAACCATTGGGAAAAAATTAGCCAATAAATTGAATTTACCTTTTGTTGACCTCGATTCTTATATTGAAGAAAAATTTAACACGACGATACGGATTTTAATGTATGAAAAAGGAGAAAACGAGTTTAGAGAAATAGAAAAAGAAGCATTAGTCGAGGTAGTTAATAAATTTAATAAGGCTGTGATTTCCACAGGAGGTGGTACTCCTTGTTATTTCGACAATATGCAAACCATGCAAAACAACGGGATAACCATCTACATTGAGGTAGATGTTCAAACGCTGGTTCATCGTTTAATGTATGCTAAAAAAGACAGACCGTTAATTTGGGGGAAATCAAAAGAGGATTTAACGGTTTATGCAGAGGAACTTCTATCGAAAAGAAAATCATATTACAAACAGGCCAAGTATAAAGTGAATGGAATGAACCTTAACGTTAATACATTGGTGGGTTTAATCAAATAAGAAATATCTTTCAAATTAAATCTTAAAACCGATCACTAAAACATCGTCAACCTGGGGTTGTTTTCCTTTCCAGTTTATAAAACTTTCATATAAAATTTGTTTTTGTTCCTGGATATTTTTTTCGTGGATTTCTAAGAGCAGCTCGCGTAAGTTCCCAATGCGGAATTTCTTGCGAAGAGGACCTCCAAATTGATCGGCATAACCATCGGTAAACATATAAAATAAATCGCCCGGCAGAATATCTATTTCATGGTTTGTAAAAGATTTCGTTTCTTTTGCCGATAGGCCAACAGGCATACGGTCTGCTTTAATAATTTCAAGCATATGTCCACGAATAAAATACAAATGGTTATAAGCACCTGCATATTGCAACTTCATATTATCATGATCAATGATAACCAGCGAGATGTCCATTCCGTCTCTCGCTTCCTCCAGACGATTAGAATGAACCAGTGTTTTAACTACTTTTTCACGTAAACGATTTAGTATCTCTGCCGGATTTAACTCATGCTCATCAAAAACAATTTCGTTTAAAAAATTAATCCCGATAATACTCATGAATGCCCCAGGGACACCATGCCCTGTGCAGTCTGCGGCAACAACTATCGACTTTCCGTCTATCTCATCTACCCAATAAAAATCACCACTAACAATATCTTTAGGTTTAAATAAACAAAATCCTTCGCGCAGAATTTTTTGAAATGTTAACTTATCAGGAAATAAAGCAATTTGTATGTGTTTCGCATATTCAATGCTATCTGTGATATCCTTTTTTTGTCTTAAAATGAAATCGGTTTGTTTGTCAGAAAACTCTTTTTGTCGTTGTATTTCATCGCGTTGGGCTTCAATTTCATCTCTCTGTGTTTCAATTTCTTCGTTCTGCTTATGCATCTCCTCATTTTGTAATCGCAAAACCTGATTATTGCGTTTTCTTTTGGCGATTATTTTGAGTAATATTAACGCTTGAATAACAACAACTCCAATAGCTATTAAAAGAATGATATTTATTGTTGTTTTTTGCTTTTTTTGCCTGTTTAGTATTGCAATCTCTTTTTGTTTTTTATCTGTTCCGTATTTTATCTCTAACTCTGCAATTCTGGATTGTGTTTCCTGATTGATTCTTTTATGATTTAAATCATAAAATTTTTCGAAATAAATTAGTGCTTGTTTGGGTTGATCAATTTCGCGATAGATTTTATACATTAATTCATAAGTCATTTCGAGTGTAACCATAAAACCCAGTGAGTCGCAAATAGAAATTGCTTTTTTGCCGTAGCTAAGTGCCTGATTATATTGTTTTAATTTAAGGTATATTCCACCAAGGTTTAAGTAGGAGGTAGAAATCCCTTCCGGATTATTAATTTTCTTTTCAATATTCAGCGATTTTTGATAATAATTGAGTGCTTGTGAAAATAAATTTAAATGCTCATTAATTACGCCCAGGTTATTGTAAACACTATTTAAGCTATTTGTATCGTTAAATTCCTGGTAAATAGCCATTGCATCATTATAATAATTAATGGCTTGAGGATAATTATTCATTGCTCGTGATACAATTCCAAGGTTGTTGTAGGCTTGTGCCATTTTTAGTCTGTTTCCTTGTTCTTCTTGGTTTTCCAAATAACTTGTAAAATATGTTAATGATTTTTGCAAATTATTTTGATAAAAATGTGCTTCACCTAAAATTAAATAACAATAATTGATAATAGTTAGACTGTCATATTTTTCTCCTAAAAGTAAAAACTCATTGGCTATGGGTATAGCTTTATCCGGAGCATTTGTAATATAGTACTCGGAAAGTGTATAGTAGTAAGGTATTTTTGATGTATCGGAAGGAATGTTTTTAAGGATTGTTTCCAGTGAATCGGGGTTGTTTTGCTGTGCGAAAAGATTAAAATGACCAATAACGAATAGCGGAATTAAATAAAAAACATAAAAAGCTGGTAATGGTTTTTTCATATCAGCAAATAAGGTTTTGACAATATATTAATAACGGATAAAAATATCAAAAGATACATTTTTATCCGTTATTTTATTAAATATGAAATTCTTTTTATGATCTTATTTAAAACCTTGATGAATGGATCCTTAAAAGCAATGAATCCTAAAATATAATGCACTTTATATAAAAGCAAATAGAATGAATGTTAAGCAAAAGATTGTAAATCATTTAATTTTTTATAAACTCCTTTACGTTCAATTAATTCATCATGTTTACCCCGCTCAATAATTCTTCCTTCTTGTAAAACACAAATTTCATCAGCATTTCTAACCGTTGAAAGCCTATGAGCGATTACAATCGAAGTTCGGTTCTCCATTAATTTAAATAATGCATCCTGTACCAGTTTTTCCGATTCGGTATCTAACGATGAAGTTGCTTCGTCCAGAATCATTATCGGAGGATTTTTTAGTACGGCACGCGCAATGCTGATACGTTGTCTTTGGCCCCCGGAAAGTTTACTTCCCCGGTCGCCGATATTGGTTTGGTAGCCATGTTCGGTTTGTAATATAAATTCGTGTGCATTAGCCACTTTGGCCGCTGCAATAATTTCTTCTTCGGAGGCTGTTTCCATGCCAAAGGCTATATTGTTATAAATTGTATCATTAAACAGAATAGATTCCTGGCTGACAATACCCATTAAATTGCGCAGGTCTAAAATTTTTAAATCTTGAATATTCTTTCCGTCAATAGTAATTTCACCCTCCATAATGTCATAAAAGCGGGGTAATAAATCTACCAGGGTAGACTTCCCGGACCCCGATTGCCCTACTAATGCAATTATTTGCCCTTTTTGGATAGTCAGTTCAATATCTTTTAACACATAATCTTCAATATATTTAAAGTTTACATTTTTATATTCAATTTTATCTTCAAAGTCTTTAATGCGTTGGGCATTAGGTTTTTCTGTAATTTTTATACTGGCAGTTAGAATATTTTCTACACGGTCAAGCGATGCCAGTCCGCGTTGTACATTGTAATATACCGTTGATAAATCTTTAGAAGGAGGAATAATTTGTGAGAAAACAATGAGGTAAAATATAAATGTTTGTGGACTCATAGAGGCATCATTATTTAAAACCATACTTCCACCGTACCACATGATAATTACAATTACTGCTGTGGCCATAAATTCACTGAAAGGGCCGGCTAAGTCTTTACGTCGCCATATACGATTCATTAAACGGGTATATGCATTGTTTTCTTTCACGAAACGATTGTGTATTTTGTCTTCGGTATTAAAGGCTTTAATAATTCTTAAACCAAAAAGAGTTTCTTCAATATAAGATAAAATCAAACCTAGTTGAGACTGCCCTTTTTCTGATTTTCGTCGCAAGGATTTTCCAATACGACCGACAACTCCTCCGGTAATGGGCAAAAGAATTAAAACAAAAAGGGTAAGAAAAGGATTGATAGTAAATAAAACCGCAAGATAAATGACAATTGTAATGGGTGCTTTAATTCCATTGCTTAAGGAATTTACAACCGAGGCTTCAAATTCTTGAACATCGCTGGTCATTCTTGAAATAATATCACCTTTACGCTCTTCGGTGAAATAGGAGAGTTGTAAACTTAATATTTTTCTGTTTAATTTATTTCTTATGTCCCGTACCACCCCGTTACGTAATGGTGCCATTACATAATTGCTGGAATATTGCATGGATGTTTTTAGTAATACAAAGAGGACAACCATTATACTTACAGTTAGTAAGGCAACCTTTTCTCCCTGACTAAGAATAATTTGACTTAGGTGGTAGTTAATATTATGCATTATTGCTTCGGAACTAACTTCCCAGGGGACGGGACTCTCAATGATAGGTTGGTTTTTAAAAAGTATTCCAAGGAATGGGATTACCCCTGTGAATGAAAACAGTGAAAAAACAGTGGCCAGGAAAGCAAATAAAATACTTGTTAATCCTTTTCCCCAGTAGGGTAAAATATATTCAAAAATTTTCTTGTAACCTTTCATACCATTCTTTTTTTATAAGATATATAACTGGCAAATGTAGGAAATTTATTTTGTAATGCCGATGATAAAAATTTAGTACCATTTAATAAATCATTTTTTTTTGCAGGGATATTAAAACTGGAAATAGATAAATGGCTGTATTTCCGACGATTTAATCTGGAAGATAATAAAGATTACAAGCAGTGAGATTAATATTTTTATAGCCATAGGGCTCTTAATAAACCATCCCCGGTACCTTTCTTTAAATGACGAAGGCAACCAATGCAAGAAAAATCCCAGGAATATAATTATAAAAACTTTATAATATGATGTTACCATAACAGGAATAAGTGTTACCTGGAAATTTGTGATAATTTGGTTGATGATGGTCATTGCATCATCCATATTTTGGGCCCTGAAAAATATCCAGGCAAAGGTTACCAGGTGGAATGTGGTAAAAACTGAGAAAAAGCGGTACCAATGATTTTTACTGGTTTGAGTTTGATAGTATTTACTTAGGGAAAGATTCATCTTCATCCATACTTTATGAATAACCAAACCTAGTCCATGCAGTCCTCCCCAAATAACAAACCGTATATTTGCCCCATGCCACAATCCACCTAAAAGCATAGTTATCATAATGTTAATGTAGGTTCTGGTTTTTCCTTTGCGGTTTCCGCCGAGCGGAATGTACAGATAGTCACGCAGCCACGATGACAGAGAGATGTGCCATCGATGCCAGAAATCGGTAATGTTTATTGCTTTATAAGGCGAGTTAAAGTTGACAGGCAAACGAAATCCGAGGAGCAATGCAACGCCAATAGCGATATCGGTATACCCGGAAAAATCACAATAAATCTGAATAGAATAGCCGTAAACTGCCATTAAATTTTCGAATCCGGTAAAAGAACCCGGCGAGGTAAATACCCGGTCGACAAAGTTGATGGAGATGTAATCCGATATCATCATTTTTTTTAGCAGTCCGCTTAGAATTAGAAATACAGCATGCCCAAACTCCTGTCTGCTGAGTTTAAATTTCTGGTAAAGCTGTGGAATAAATTCTGCAGCACGTACAATAGGCCCTGCAACTAATTGTGGAAAGAAAGAAACATAAAATCCAAAATCGACAATATTTCTTACCGGTTTAACTTTATTTCTGTAAACATCAACGGTATAACTTATCGTTTGGAAAGTATAAAAAGAAATCCCCACCGGTAAAATAATGCTTGAAATATCAAATGATGTGCCTGTTACTTGATTTGTCCACAAAGCAAGATAGTTAACGGCCTGAAAGTTGGTGTTAAAAATAGCGTTAAGAATATCCGTAAAGAAATAGGTGTATTTAAAGTACCCCAAAACCAGTAAATTAATAAATACACTTGTGGCCAAAAATAATTTTTTTCTTGTATTGGTTTTGGCTTTATAAATGAGTTGTCCGAGAGTAAAATCGGCTATGGTAGAGAAAATGAGTAAGGAAAAAAAATAACCACCCGATTTATAGTAGAAAAATAAGCTCATTAAAAACAAATAGGCATTTCTGAGGACCTTTTTTTTGTATAAGAATGAATAAAATAAAAGTAATATTCCCAAAAAGCCCCAGAAGTACAGTCGAGTAAATAGCAGAGGTTTCGATTCAGAATAAAGAAATATGTCTTTTAATAATTCTGTCAATTTTTTAGTTTTTTATCATCAAAAAAATGCAAAAATGCCTTTACAAATAACTGCCCTTGAAGCTGATAACCAGAGCGGTTTAAATGAATTTTATCGTTAGCTGTAAAATTGGAATTATTCCATAGCAAAATAGCATTCTCCCCACCCATGATCGAATAGAAATCCCAAATTCCTATATTCAGCTCTTTTTTAAGTTGCAAGAGACTCTCCCGATAAATATTAATATTTGGATTGGTAACTTCGTTCTTCATATGGTCACCTGGTATGGTTAAAATAATTACTGATTTTGGAACGGTTATTCGTATTTGATAAATAAGATCTTTTAAAATAAGCTCATTTTCCAAAGAAGAAAAGTTTTCATTAAAAGTTTCGTTTGTTCCCAACGAAAGAATTACCAAATCAGGATTTATTTCTTTTAAATGGGGAGACAGCAATTCGCATTTTAAGTACGACTGTGCCGTAGCTCCGTTAACACCAATGGTGTGATACCCTAATTTGTTTTTATCATTTCCCAGCATTAGCCCGTACAATTCCAACGCTTGTGTTGTGTCGGGGTTTGTCAGTTCCACAAATATTGAATCGCATGGGTTTTGCAAATCAAGGGATGAATAATTTTTATCTGTATGGGCATATAAACCATTAACTTTTACAGTAGTTCCTACATTTACGGAATGGTATATTTTTATTTTGTTAAAATAGTACTTTGCCGGAAAATCGTATTTGCTGTTTTGCATTTTTATCCAAAAAGAGGCCGCCGTATCATCAGTGGCAACTGTAATTCCTGATAATCCTAATTTGAAACTTAACGTGTCGTTGGTATTTTTATTCATCTCCCAGTTTCCGGTATAGCCTACCTTGTAATAATAAGGATTATTGGTGTTTGCCAGTGTGTAAGGAAAAATAAAACCCGGTTCGGTCATCGTGTCTTCAGGAAAATAGTGTTGAAAAAGGTTTTGTCTGATTTCTTCGGTTAAAAAAGCTGCCTGGAGGTGAGAGTCCCCAATGTGCAGAATATTTATTTTTTTTGAACCCGGCAGATTGATGTTTTGGAATCTTTCTTTTAAGTTCTTTGTTGGCTCATCATTTATTGCAAAATGTAGGATATTTTGATCATGGCAGATAAAAGGGAGGGTGTCGTATATGTTTTGTCCCGATACTTGTATTGATAATAAGAATGTTAGAATAAATATCGTAAGCTTAATTAAGTTCATCTGTTTTATTTTCTTTTTTTAATGTATTCGTAATAATCGTTTATAAAAGCATCGTAAAACATTTTAGAAACAACCACCGAGCCTTTCCAGGTAAAATGTGTAAAATCTGTTTTTGCAAGTGGTGGGTTAGCATTTACCCATGCAGGCATTGAGTTCTTTCCGCCCATGGCTTCGTACATATCCCAAAATGCACATCCGGCTTTAAAAGCTGCATTTTTCTGAGCCTCTCTGATTTTTTCAATATTGGGATACGATTCATACCGACCCATCACATTTCTCGACATATCAGATACACCAATAACAATAATGCTTAAATCGGGACGTAATTCTTTTAATGTTTTGAGTTGTTTGTAAAATTGATTTTCATAATAGCTGTAATCATCGATAATATGCGGAACCAGGTTAACTCCAAACTGCATGATTATGAGCTTGGCATTTAATTTCTGGTACATGGAACGGAAAAAAGGCATGTCGGTTCGGGTGAAATCTGTACCGCTGCTGCCGCGAAGTGGAATGTTATCTACAGCTACTCCTGTATGATCGTCAATTGCCACAGCAAAAATATCCGGACTGTCTTCGCCTCTGAAACTTAGGGTGATTTCATTTAATGAACCGTCAATATCCCATGATAAGGTTTGCAATTGGTGCGTTGGAGGAATAAGCTCTGCATCGAGGGTTTGATCTTTATATTTTAATTCGGCAATAAAAGGTTTTTCATTGTATCCGTAAAACACTCTACACCTTTTAAATTCACGGGTTCGAAGGTAAGTGATGCTTGATTTTTTTAGGATTATTTCGCCGGCATATAAATCTTTGGAGCGTGCATAAACAGGTGCAAATCTGCCAAAACTCATTAAAGCACCTAGTCTTTTATGATAAATATTTCCGTTTTCAATACTTTTTATGGTATACCGTTCCCAGCTTCCACTTAACTGATGTTGTAAAGAGATATTGGTTCCCTTGATGAGTACCGGAGGAAATAAACCGACTCCTGAACCTCCAAATTGTTGCTGTAGCTCATTTCGTATGTATGATGTAATCCGGTCGCCTTCGATTTGCGAATCCCCATAATGTAAAACTCTTATTAGTTCGCCTGTATTTTTTAAGCGACGGAGATGATTAAAAAACGGATACAATACAGATTTGTCATTTTCCGGATATTCCAGATACTGATGAATGGAGCCTGGAGCTTTTGCTTCCTTCTTTGGTAATGTTGAATCGGAAACAGAAAGTGTATCGGTTTTCGTTGCTGTTTTTAATGAATCGGGAAAGGTGGAAATTGAATCTTTTTTGGCTGTCAGGCTGTCTTTTGTTTGAGAGATACTGCTATCTGTTAGCAAACGTAGCTGTTGGGGATCTAATATATCTTGTATGGTTAATTGATTGGATTGTTGCTGTGTGATAAAATGATTAATATCCGGAAAACGTAAAAGCAAGTTGCTTCCAAGATGTAATCCTTCTTTGGGAAAGATGAACGAAACCACCGCCAATAATACAAATATACTTATTAAGTATAGTAAGATTTTATAAGGTTTCATTCAGCGTGTTTTTTGAAACCTAAATATATCAATATTTCTTTGAAATGAAAGTTTAATATTGGAGAAAAGTTTATTGTATGCAAATTAAAGAATTATAGAAATTTTATTTGTATGGATATTATTGTTAACCAAACAAACTTAATTGCCCGTGATTTTTATCTGTTTTCCTGTAATCGCTTTTGGTTTGCTCGGTAAGCTGTTTTTCGATAAGACCCAGGAAGGGGCTTTTAGGCAGTTGTAACTCACGGCCTTTAAGAAAACGCTTTTTGGCATGCGTTAAATAAAGCATTGTTTTGGCCCGGGTCATGCCCACATAAAGCAATCGCTTTTCTTCGTCGTTATCAGTTTTTTGTTCTTTAAAAAGAGAGTAGGGAATTAACCCGTTTTCGCATCCGGCAATAAAAACACATGTAAACTCCAGTCCTTTTGCTGCATGAATAGTCATTAAACTTACCTTCTCAATTTCCGGTTGGTACAAATCTGCCGGCTGACCTAATGTAATATGTTTAATAAAGTTCTTCGGTTCATTCCTGTATTTAGCAGCCAGGTGTTTAAATTTGTCAAAAATCCTTTGGTCTTCATCGGTTTTATTTACTATAAATTCTGTCCACAAAAAATTTAGGTATTCATTTAATTGCAAATCGTTGGATTGGTTGTGAATTTTATCCAGTAATATGGGGTTGATATTTAGCTGACTTGTAATTTTATTCCGCAGAAACAGGTTTTCCGGTTCACCGCTGAATTTTAACAGGTTTATCAGTACTCGTGTGATGCGGTGTTTTAAAAATTCATCTTCATTAATCTTTTGGCATGGAATGCTGTGGTCATGCAATGCTTTTTCAATGGCCGCCATTTGAGCTTTGGTGCGGCACAATATGGCAAAATCCGATAAACTTTCAATTTCGGTGTCTTTTTCTCCGTTCGAAACATTGCTATCCATAGAGAAAAAGCGCAATCCGCCGGATAAGCTTTCTATTTCGCGCGCAATATATTCAGCTTCACTTTTATCGGTTTGTTGGGTCGATACTTTTATCTGTAAACCATCGTCTAATCCTTGTAAAAAATTATCTTCCTTTAAAATATTGCCCGAAGCTTTTAATATGTTTTTCGTACATCGGTAACTCAGGTTAAGTTTGTAAATTGCTGCTTTAGGGAAATCTTCAATAAACCGGCTGATGTATTTGGAGTTTGAACCGCGAAAACCGTAAATAGCCTGGTTGGGATCACCAATTACCGTAATATGCTGGTTTTCATTTGTAGATAATAATTTAATAAGTTGGTATTGTGCATCGTTAATGTCCTGATATTCATCAATCATTATCCATTGAAACCGTTGCCGTAGTTTTTGCAGAAGCATTTCATCTTTACGTAAAATTAGCAGAGGCTCATAAATCATATCGTCCAAATCAAACAGATGGTTTTTTTGCAGCTCTGCCGAATATTGTTCGAACAGGGTGCGTGTCGTTTCATGTTCAATATCATCAGGGAATAAACCTTTTTGCTTAATTTCTGTAATTTTTTGTTTCCAGTGTTTCAGTTCTGTTTTCTTTTTTTCAGGGAAAAGGTATTGTAGCATAAAAAATTTATCCTCGTCGTTGATAATATGGATGCTGTTTTGATTTTTTCCCCGGTAATAGTCGTTTAGTATTGAATAACCCAGGGCATGGAATGTTGAGATATGGAGCTTCTCCAAATCCATCTTTTGCTCTAATAGTTTTTGGGTACGGGAAAGCATCTCTTCGGCTGCCTGGTTGGTAAACGTTACAGCTAAAATGTTTTCAGGTTTTATCTGTTTTTCCTTTACCAGATAAGCAATTCTTCGTGTCAAGACATTTGTTTTTCCTGTGCCTGGGCCTGCCAGTATAATAGCCGGCCCTTTGTCATGTTTTACCGCCTTAGCCTGTTCAGGGTTTAAGCCTTGTAATAACCCTTCTTGTTTTGTTATATACATAGTTTCCGGTTCTGCAGCTATATCAGAAGATTTGTTTATAGCTTTTAACTTTTGGAATTGTTGCAGATCGAAATTGAGCAGTTTACGTTGAGGTATCTCCGGTAAATTTGTTGTTTCGAACAAAGCCGATTTGTCTTTAAAAATTTTTGATTCGTCGGGATGGAAAACTTTTATCTCACCATATTCTCCGTCAAATCCTTCTTTGATGATGATTTGATGGTTTCGCATTCTTTGGATAGCTTCACTTAATACTTCTCCACCCATTTCTTTTAGTTGTTCAACCGGTAAGAAATGTAAAATATTGAATTCTGAACCCGCTTTGGCGATGAGCTGCTCATACTGTTTTTTTACTTTTTGTGATTTTTCTCCAACACCTTCTATCTCCGCTAAAATTTCAGAAAGGGGGATAATCGAGTAAAAAGGTTTCCGGTTTGGACGCTCTTCAATATTTACCCTGTCAGATAACTCTACAATGCGATTTACAACACCTACCGTAACCTTTTTGCCACAAACAGGACAAATGCTATGATGTTTCATGGTTTGAACCGGATCCCAGCAGACCTTGCATTTCCGGTGTCCGTCGTAATGATATTTCCCTTCCTGCGGGAACATGTCAAAGGTTCCAGAAAACCTTTCATCACTGGTTTTAAGAGCCTCCGTTATTGAATAATAGTTAACGTCTGTATCGAAAAGATTGGCATTTCGGCCTAATTTTTCGGGTGAATGGGCATCGGAATTGGAAATTAACGTATAGCGATCGAGAAAACTACACATCCAGTTTAATGCCGGGTCGGTTGAAAGTCCTGTCTCCAACGCATAAATATGTTTCGACAAGTCCTCGAAACATTCTTCAATACTGTTAAATCCTGATTTGGAACCTAATGCAGAAAACCAGGGCGTCCAGATATGTGCCGGAATAAAAAAAAAATTATCCGAGATTTCCAGGCACATTTCTAACAGATGTTTTGCATCTAGCCCAAGAATCGGACGTCCGTCTGAGGTAATGTTGAAATTCATGTGGCTAAGCTTCTGCTGAATTTTATCTACCACCTCAAAATTGGGAGCCAGAATTACATTATGTATTTTACGTACTTTCCCGTTTTTCTTGTAAATATTGCTTATTTCGGCACTTAACAAAAAGCGTGGTGCATTCGTGTTACTCTCCGGAACCGGACTTTTGATTTTAAATTCATCTTTCAGCTTAAATAAACCCGGTTCTGCCGGTTCAATTTTTTCTTTCAATTCTGCAGTCCATCCCGGATGAGAGAAATCCCCCGTTCCGACAACTTTAATTCCTTTTAGCTTAGCCCAATAGTCAAGATGTTCGGGGGTCAGCTTTTTGCTGGTAGCCATTGAAAAATGGGAGTGGATATGTAAATCGGCAATAAATTTCATGTCAAATGGTATTTTGTCATAAAATTATTGAAAAGAATACCGAAACAAAAGAAGAAGCTTTATTTGTTATCAACTTCAATCTGTTTTTTTAAATATTTTTTCATTATTGTCCGATAAAAAAATGATTGACGATTCGTTTTCGGATTGGCCTTGTCCGGCGAGCCGAAAAACAAGCACAGTGAGCGTTAAAAAAAATCTGTTGTTCGAACCGAGCGTTTTGTGCGAGCTCGCCGAAGGCAACCACTGACCGTAGGGAAGTGCAAGTTTAGATTTTTTAGCTCACATCGCGTAGTTTTTCGAGTGAGGCGGGCGCAGCCTTGAATTTCTTTGCTTACTTTCTTGTTTCAAGACAAGAAAGTATGTGGGGTCCGGGGCAAAGCCCCTGAAATAAGAAATCGTTCAATGATAAATAAAATCAAGGTTTCAGAATCGATGCAATATTTTTTGTGTAATAAATTAAAACATATGGTGTCACATATATTAAAGTATATAGATATAAACATATAATAACTAATTAAAAAAGGAATTGATATGAATTGGACAAAAATTTTATTAACTACATTAGTTTTAGCGAGTTTAACAGTATTTAGTTTTGCTCAAAAAGGAGTAGGGGATAACCGTGGAATTGCGCAAGAGGGTATACAAACTCAAGTGAATGAAATATCCGGAAGCTTGGTTAAAGTAATTGAAGAACCTTGCACAGAGACTACTGGGAAGTATTCAACGGGTACCCACTTGCTTATTAAACATAATATTAATGATAAGGAACAAGTATCAAATATTCATTTGGGACCAGCTAAACTTGTATCTGAAATGGTTGATGAACTAGTATCCGGAACAGATATTGATTTGAATGTATATCATGCAGATGGCTTGCCGGAAAATCATTATGTTGCAAAAAATTTCTCTTATGGAAATAATCAATATAAACTTAGAGATGATAATTTAAAGCCATTTTGGGCTAATTCCCGCAAAGGAAGAAGGAGAAATCTTTAGTAGTGTTTATTTTGTAATTTTTAAAAATGATATTTAGGCCTGCTGGTTTTACTTAATGCTTTTAGCTTCTATGTTAGTATTTTTTATATAAAGGGACTGATATAGAGGCATTAATTTTCTATTCAATATTAACTTTTAGGTTTGATTTTAATATACTGGCCGGCTTTAAGTGATTTTCCGCTGGTCATATTATTCAATTGTAGTATCTCGGTTTCGGTTACCCCCGGATATTTTTTAGCAATTTCCCAAATGGTGTCTCCTGAACCTACTTTGTAATAGACATAATTGTCGTCTGTAGTCTGGCTGCTGGTCTTTTGGGGTGCAGAAACAGTTTTTCCAATCCGGCGTTGTTTTTCTGCAAAAGAGAGTTTATTGATATCTGCATATTTGGCTGCAGAACCTTTGGGGACATAGATATTTAATTTTTGCCCAACCCGTATTATGTTTCCCCGGATATTGTTCCAGTAGCGAATTTCCGAAGCACGGACATTATACCATTCGGCAATAAAGCCCAGATTGTCTCCTGATTTTACGGTATAAACCAGCTTATCCCGGTTTGTGGGCGCAGGAGGAATATAGTAAGATCGTTGTGGATTTCGGATGGTATTGTCAGTGCTAAAAAATACCGAATCTTTATAATTAAAAATGGAATCTTGAAAATCAATAAAATTTCCGGTAAATTCCATGGGTAGTGTTAACCCAAATGCTGAACCTTTGGCAGGAATAATGTCCAGCTTGTATTGTGGATTCAAATCGCGTAACGCTTTGAGTGGAATATCCAAAACCTCGGATACCTGTTTTAAGTGCAGGTTATCATTAATAATTATAGTATCCGTTGCCAATGAAATCTCAGGATATTTTGGATTAAGGTTATGTTCATGATAATAGTTCATGGTATAGGTGGCTGCAATATATGCAGGGACATACCCCCTGGTTTCGCGTGGCAGATAATAATAGAGCTTCCAGAAATCTCTGCTTCCCCCGGTTCTTCTGATTGCTTTGTTTACATTGCCGGGTCCGCAATTGTAGGCTGCAATTACTAATGTCCAATCGTTAAACATGCTGTATAAATCTTTCATAAACAGCGCGGCAGCATGAGCTGATTTTATGGGATCACGTCTTTCATCTACAAAGGAGTTTATGGTTAAATCATACATTCGGGCGGTAGCATACATAAACTGCCACATGCCGGTGGCTCCTACCCGGGATACTGCACGTGGATTAAGGGCAGATTCAATTATGGCCAGGTATTTTAACTCGGTAGGCAGGCCATAGCTTTCGAATATTTCTTCAATTTTCGGAAAATAATAATCTGAAAGGCCAATCATGGCTTCAACACTTTCACGTCGTTGTTTGGTATATACATGGATGTAATTTCTGACGATTTTGTTGTAAGAAAGATCAACTACAGAAGGGAGCTGTTGTAATCGATGAATGTAAACTGAATCGGGAAATTCAGGTATAGCCGGGTTGACATCTTCATCGCTTAGGGTATAGTTGGTTTTTACTGCATTTTGTATGTACCACAAATTTAGGAGACTATCAAGGTTCTGACTAAAATTGGTCTGAGTATTTGCAGGTACTTTTAGCGTGTCATTTTTCTGTGTTGTATGATTTGTGAAAGCTGAAAAGGATAAAGAGAATGATAATATAATAGATAGAATAATTTTTTTAGTCATAGTTTTTGTTTTATGAGCGATGATAATTTTTAAGAAACTCAAAATAACGAACAATAAATGAAAAATTAAAATATAATTTGTTATAAAATGTTAACCAAAATAAGCCTTTGTGGAAGTTTACAATCTATTAAAATTATACATTATTTGGTATAGATATGATTATGATTTTTAATGTTTTGTGTCTCATTATTAAAGAATGAACAAAAGTGAGTAAATATTCTATAATCGAGAAAAAATTTGATAAAATTAAAAGTAAAACCTGCAGGTTAGTCCCATTGCCCTTTGATTATCAAGCGAACGCAAAAGCGATGGTTGAACATTCAATGATAAATTATCACTAATATCATAATCAAACAAGTGAGCATCAACAGTAGCATCAATAATATTAAGCATATAAATACCAGCCATAACAATAACATTCAAATCCCGGTTACGTTGATAGTAGTCTTTGATACGAAGGATTGTTTCTTTATTACGATAACCCTCGAAAACATTTATTTTTCCGGCATCAAATTCGGCATAAGCATTCTTATATTTATTGTATTGATTGTTATTAAAATCAAAGGCATAGATAAATATTCCTGTTAACCCATAGATGATGGGCAGTTTCCAGTATTTTTGATTGTAAACCTGTCCTAATCCCGGAACAACAGCAGAATACATTGTTGCTTTATGGGGTGAGTGTACTTTTTCAATATTTTGTAGAATATCCTTTTTCTGTTCATTTTCCTGACCTTGTGCCGAACAATGATGAACAGTAAATAGTAGAATCCCTGTTAGAAAAAATACAGCTATGGGTTTGTAAATGTTTAGTCCCAGCAAAATACTTGTTTTAAATGTTTACCGGGGCAAAATTATTTCATTTTATCGATAATTCCCATTATTCTTTCTAGATCTTCATCCGATTTGAAAGGAATAATAATTTTCCCGCTGCCTTTGTTGTTTCTTCGAAAGTCCACTTCGGATTTAAAATGGTCTTTCAGGTGTTTTTGTAATTGTTGGTATTCCTCGGGTAAACGAATTTTTTCTTTGTCGTTATCTTTTTTCGGGCGGTTAATGTCGCGGATAATATCCTCGGTTTTACGAACCGATAATCCTTCGTCAATAACTTTGTAATAAATCTTTAACTGGGTTTTTGAGTCTTCAATATTTATTAATGCGCGGGCATGACCCATAGAAATTTGTTTATCCCGGATACCCAGTTGAATTTCTGCAGGAAGCTTTAATAATCTTAAATAGTTTGATATGGTTGAACGTTTTTTTCCTACACGGTCGCTCATGCTTTCCTGGGTAAGCTTGCATTCTTCCATTAGCCGCTGATAGCTGATGGCAATTTCAATGGCATCAAGGTCTTCGCGTTGTATATTTTCTACCAGGGCCAATTCCAGCATGGCCTGATCGTCAGCAAAACGAACATACGCAGGGATTTTTTTTAATCCTGCAATTTGGGCTGCACGATAACGTCTTTCTCCTGTGATAAGTTGAAATTTGGTATCATCAACTTTACGTACTGTAATCGGCTGAATAATTCCAAGCTGGCGGATGGAGTCAGCCAGCTCGTTTAACGCTTCATTGTCAAAATTCGAGCGGGGCTGAAAAGGATTCGTCTCAATCCGGGTTATATCAATTTCATTAACAGCATCAGCCGTTACGGTTCGTTCTTGTCCTGCATCGTCAATTAATGCTCCTAATCCTCTTCCAAGTGCATTTCGTTTTGCCATCTTCTTTATGCTTAATATTAAATTTTTTAATCAACTATTTTATCGGCATTTGCCATCTTCGTTTGGTCATTATTTTGTAAAAGCTCTTTCGCAAGATTCAGATAATTCAGTGCTCCCTTGGAAGCTGCATCGTACATTACTACAGGCTTTCCGTAACTGGGAGATTCGCTGAGTTTGATGTTTCGCTGAATAATGGTTTCAAATACCATTTCCTGAAAATGTTTTTTTACCTCATCAACCACCTGGTTGGATAATCTTAACCTTGGATCATACATGGTTAATAGAAAACCTTCAATCTCAAGTTCTTTGTTTAATCTACTTTGAATAATTTTTATCGTATTAAGTAACTTACCCAATCCTTCAAGTGCGAAATATTCACACTGTACAGGAATAACAACCGAGTCAGAAGCTGTAAGGGCGTTAACGGTAATCAGGCCTAATGAGGGTGAACAATCAATTAAAACATAATCGTAATCATCTTTGACTTTTTCAACCACCTGCTTAAGCTTGTATTCTCTGTTTTGCTGATTAAGCATTTCTATTTCGGCACCTACCAGATCGATATGCGATGGGATGATATCCAGTCGCTCTACCTCACTATTTAGAATGATATTTTTTGGATCCTGATCCTCGATAAGGCATTCGTAGATACTCGTTTTTATTGCTCTTATATCGAAACCTATTCCGGAAGTAGCATTGGCTTGCGGATCCGCATCAATAATTAATACCTTTTTTTCTAAAATAGCTAAGCTGGCTGCCAAGTTTATAGCGGATGTGGTTTTTCCTACTCCGCCTTTTTGGTTTGCTAGTGCAATAACTTTTGCCATATATTCCTTTTTTTGATTTTGCCGTTGAAATTCTCCCGATTTTTAAAAATCAGAAATTCAAAAATACAATTTTATCCCTTTTATTATTTTTCGTGCGATAAGAATTGTAAACATTTTTTTTTGAGTTATAAACATTTTATTAACAAAATGAAATGATAAATATTCAAAGGGCTGATTTATAATAAATAGCTTCGAAGGATATTTAACCACCATATTTTGCTAACGTTTCTTTAACCAGTTGTTCTTTATTTACCGGAACAACACCTACTTTTTCACATACCTGCCCTCCGGCAAGGTTAGATATTGTTGCTATAGTTTCGGGTTCTAATCCTGCAGCCAAACAAAGACTTGCTGTGCCAATCAGTGTGTCGCCAGCCCCCGAAACATCAGCAATATCTCTTATTTCGGCAGGAATCGTTTGGTAATCATCCTGATTGCTGATAAATACTCCTAATTCTGAAAGCGTAACAAAAATATATTTGGCTGATAATTTTTGATGCAACAGTTTTGAAGCTTCATAAATGCCTTTAAAATCACCTTTTGGGATATCAATTTTAGATCCTTCAACCAGTTCTTTAAAATTGGGTTTGAAAAGAGTAACTTCATGATATTCCATAAAATTTCTTTTTTTAGGATCAACCAGGGTAGGGATATCATTTTTATTGGCATACTCAACTACCGAATGGATTACTTTTGGGGTAATACATCCTTTATCATAATCTTCAAAAATTATGGCATGGATTTTTTGGTCTGCCAGTATACTTAAAATATGATGGATAAACCTTGATTCGGTATCTTTCGCTAAAACCTCATCTATTTCCTCATCAACCCTTAATAAATGCTGATTATCGGCGATTATCCTGGTTTTTACGGTTGTTTTACGGCTTGCATCTTCAACGATTCCTTCACCGGTAAGGTTGCGTTTTTTTAGTAAACTGAAAAATGTCCTTGATTTTGTATCTTTACCAACAACCGAACATAATATGGGTTTTGCTCCTAAGGCCTGAACATTTAAGGCTACGTTGGCTGCTCCTCCCAGTCGGTTTTCTTGTTTTGAGCTCATAATTATAGGTACAGGAGCCTCGGGCGAAATGCGGTTTACTTTTCCCCATAAGTATGAATCAATCATTACATCGCCAATAATCAGGATGTTGAATTGATTAAATGCATCGAATACAGATTGAATATCA
>Ga0209942_1000407_pt1 | contig 26651 bp, 24 predicted proteins | sample SalPonR1_A_D2_MG_FD_185695 | JGI IMG/M metagenome (GOLD analysis project Ga0209942, IMG submission 185695) | Salt pond soil microbial communities from South San Francisco under conditions of wetland restoration - Salt Pond MetaG R1_A_D2_MG... ...
TAATAATCCAATTTTTATCATTCTAATCATCTACCTTTAAATTTATTTGACTTCCTAATTAAAGCATACTCCTTATTAAATTAAGTGTCAAAATAAAAAACACAGGGGGTCTGACCCCTAAAAAACACAGGGGGACAGACCCCCTGTGTTCTGAGACCCCCTGTGTTCTGACAGCCCCTTACTGTGTTAAATCGACTTTCTTAGATTAATTATTGCTTGTTCTTTTTTCTTAGCTTCAAGCATTATATAAACTTTACTATCTTTAGTTTTGGGAAGTATTGACAGTAATTCTTGGTAATCTTCTTTTAAAATAAGGTCATGATGACGACTATCTAATTTTTTACTTTTTCCAGAAGATAGGTGAACTTTAGGATCAGCTGTGCCTTCCCAGGTTTTTATGGATTGGACCATAGCTTCTTTTGCATCTATAGAGGGATTAATTCTATGATGATGATAATCGAAAACTGCTTGCACTCCCGTTTCTTTTGAAAGCTCTAATACTTCCTTTATAGTGAAAAGTCTATCATCATTTTCTAAACGGATAAGACTAGCTACTTCTGTAGGAATAGATTTATAAACACTAGCCCATCTCTCCATTGCTTTTTCACGATTTCCGTATACTCCACCTACATGAGTTATTAAATCTTCAACACCCATCATATTTCCAATTATTTGATGATATTTGAGGTCTTGAATGGAACGATCTACGACTTCTTCTTTGTTTGAATTTAATAAGGTATACTGTCCTGGATGCATTGAGAGTCTAATACTATTTTTTGATGCTAAATTCTTTATATCATTAGCAATGTTTTGGATGTCCTCATCTTTCCACCACTTAAATTTCATTTTAGAGTGAGTTGCCAAAGGAACAATATCGCTTGATATTCTAAAAAAATGAACATTGTTTTCCATGTTCCACTTTAAGCAAGTTTTAGTATAATTTAAATTATTTATAACTAGAGATTTTAAATATTCATCACCTTTTGTAAGATAGGTTTTTAATCTTAAAGATCTCATTTTATTTGGAATTGATGTGTTTAGACAGGCGTAACCTAAGATAATTTCCAATTTGTATCCTCCTTTTTTAATTCTGTATACTATTTAAAGATATACCCGATATATAATATATTATACTTACCCTAACACAGGGGGTCTGTCCCCTTGTGTTGCCCTTGTGTTAGGGATACTGCCGAAAAACGGGCAAGGAGTTTGATAAAAATTGGGCAATATAGTATTATTATAGTAATAGCAAAACATAAAACATTGGAATTACAAGGCTGAAAAAATTAATTTTTGTGGCATAGAACTTGCAATATATTTATGTGAAAAGATTTGTAAAAAATTTAGGAGGTATTAATCATGAAAAAAGGAAACCCATATGGAACACACAGAGTATTAGAGCCAAAAGGAGTATTACCACAACCAGCATTGAAAATTGATAACAAAATGGAAATTTACGACAATGAGATATTAATCGACGTTCAGACACTAAATGTAGATTCAGCAAGTTTTACTCAAATAAAGGACCAAGCAGAAGGTAAAGAAGAAAAGATTAAAGAGATTATGACGGGAATTGTATCTGAAAGAGGAAAACATCAAAATCCTGTAACTGGATCAGGTGGAATGCTTATAGGTACAGTAAAAGAAATAGGACCTGCATTAAAAGATAGAGACTTAAAAGTTGGAGATAAAATAGCAACTCTAGTTTCACTATCTTTAACACCACTAAGAATTGACGAAATTCTTGGAATGAGAAAAGATATAGACCAAGTTGACATAAAAGGACAAGCAATATTATTTGAAAGTGGAATATATGCAAAGATACCTAAAGATTTACCTGAAAACTTAGCACTATCTGTACTGGATGTTGCGGGAGCACCTGCACAGACAGCTAAATTAGTTAACCCTGGAGACACAGTACTAATAGTAGGGGGAGCAGGAAAATCAGGAATGCTTTGTCTGTATGAAGCTAAGAAAAGAGCTGGAATTACTGGAAAAGTTATATGTATGGCTCATAGGGAAAGTTCATTAGAAAAAGTTAAGAAACTTAATTTGGCAGATGAGTATATAGTAGGAGAAGCTACAGATGCAGTAGGAGTATATGAAAAAGTTAGTGAACTTACCGATGGAGAACTTTGCGACTTAGTTATAAACTGTGTAAGTAGACCAAACTGTGAAATGTCAAGTATACTTTCTTGTAAAGACGACGGAACTGTATACTACTTTTCAATGGCTACATCCTTTACAAAAGCCGCATTAGGAGCAGAAGGTGTAGGTAAAGATGTAAATATGATTATAGGAAACGGATATACTAAAGACCACGCAGAAATTTCTCTTCAAATAATGAGAGAAAGTGAAGGACTAAAAAAACTATACCAAGAAATTTATGCATAAATAAAAAAACAAGAAGATATCTATTATAAAATTATTTATTAAAAACTAATAGATATCTTCCCCATAAAAAAGATATGACAACATTAAATAAAATACAAAAAAGAGGAGAAAAATAATGTCTTATTACAATGAAATACCTTTATGGAAAGATGTGAAAGCAGAAGAATGGAATGACTGGAAATGGCAGGTAAGAAATAGAATCAATACTGTGAAGGAACTTAAAGAAATTATAAACCTAACATCTCAAGAAGAAGAAGATATAAAAAAAGTTCTAGCTAAATTTAGAATGGGAATCACACCATACTATGCAGCACAAATGGATAAAGAAGACCACAAATGCCCAATAAGAATGCAGGCAGTACCTACTATAGCAGAAACTCACGTAGGAGCTGCGGATATGACAGATCCTTTAAGTGAAGATGAAGATTCCCCGGTAGAAGGGTTAACTCACAGATATCCAGATAGAGTGCTTTTCCTTGTGACAGATCAGTGTTCAATGTACTGTAGACACTGTACAAGAAGAAGATTCGCTGGACAACAGGATAAAGCCGTATCTACAGATAAGGTAGATAAGCAAATAGATTATATAAGAAAGACACCAGAAGTAAGAGATGTACTATTGTCAGGTGGAGATGCTCTGCTTATATCAGATGAAAAATTAGAATATATAATCAAAAAATTAAGAGAAATACCTCACGTAGAAATTATTAGAATAGGTTCAAGAACTCCAGTTGTTTGTCCACAGAGAATAACAGATGATTTGGTAAATATGCTTAAAAAATATCACCCGATATGGTTAAACACACACTACAATCACCCAAAAGAGATTACAGAAGAAAGCACAGCAGCTATTGCAAAGCTAGCAGATGCTGGAATTCCTTTGGGAAATCAGTCGGTATTACTGAGAGGAGTAAACGACTGTGTACACGTAATGAAGGACTTAGTTCAAAAATTAGTTAAAATAAGAGTAAGACCTTACTACATCTATCAGTGCGACCTATCATTAGGTATAGAACACTTTAGAACTACAGTAGGTAAAGGTATTGAAATAATGGAAGGACTGAGAGGACATACTTCAGGATATGCAGTACCAACTTTTGTTGTAGATGCACCTGGTGGTGGGGGAAAAACTCCTGTAATGCCTAACTATGTAGTATCAAGAAGTTCGGATAAACTTATCTTAAGAAACTACGAAGGAGTCATTACAACTTATACAGAACCTCATTACACTGAAACAGAATGCACCTGCGATGTATGTCAAGGCAAAAAAGAAAGTCATTTATCAGGAGTAGCATCACTACTTGCTGGAGATCAACTTGCACTAGAACCAAAAGATTTAGCAAGAAAAGATAGAGCTAGAAAAAGAAAAGAAAATAAATAAAAGGATATAAGTATGAGATTAATTCAGGATATTAAAGAAAACTACAAAACCCTTTCAATAATAGGGCTGGCAAAAAATTCAGGAAAAACTGAAACCCTTAATTATCTCATTCATGAAGCAAAAAAAATTAATTTAAAATTAGGAATAACATCAACTGGAAGAGATGGAGAAAAAACTGACTTAGTTACAGAAACTGAAAAGCCTAGTATTTATGTAGAAGAAGGTATGATAATAGCTACCGGCCGAAAAACCCTGTATTTAACAGATGCAGGTTTGGAACTTTTAGAAGATACAGATATTACAACTCCTATGGGAAGAATAATGATATGTAGAGTAGTTCAAGAAGGAGAGGTTCAAATAGCCGGTCCCATTAGTTCAAAAGATATGGAAAAGACCATCAAACTAATGTGGAAGTACGATATAGACAACTTATTTATAGATGGAGCTGTAGATAGAAAGACCGTATCATCTCCGATTATTACGGATGGTTGCATAATAGCGGCAGGAGCGGTACTAAGCAGAGATGTAAAAAAAGTAGTTGAAAAAACTTCTCATATAATCGAATGCTATTCTCTTCCAGAAATAGAAGATGAAAAACTTATAAAAATTTTAAAAAATGTAGATACAACAGCTGTAATCAACAAGAATTATGAATTTGAAAAACTGCAAGTAAAAACCGGCTTAGGAAATGGTTCTAAGATTAAAAATGCTGTAAATAAGGATAGCAAATACATCTTTATAGATGGAGCATTAACTTCATCTCTCCTTAAAAACTTAGTAGATAAAGACGGCCTTAATTACACTTTGGTTTTAAGAGATGGTACTAAAATTTTTACAGAACCTTATACCTGGAATAATCTTAAAAGGCAGGGGATGAAAATAAAGGTGCTGAAAAAAATAAAAATAGCAGCAGTTACGGTAAATCCGGTATCACCTTATGGTTATGTCTTAAGAAGTGAAGACATGATTAAAGGTATTAAGAGAAATACTAAAGTCAAGGTATTTGATGTTCAGACGGGGGTAGAAGAAAATGATAATTAGTGAAAATACTATAAAAAGCTTAGATTTTCAATATATTTTAAATATGATAGAACCCTACTCTCCCTACGGCATAAAAAAGAAGAAAAAAATGAGAATTTTTAAACCTGGAGAAGAGGAAGACCTTCTAGAAGAGCTTAATAAGGTAGAATTTTTTTTAAAACATAAAAAAAGAGATGAAATGAAAAGCATATTAGCTCATTTTAAAGAAGTAGGAGAATCTATAGAAAAAGCAAAAAAAGGATATGTGCTTTTAACCGTTGAACTCTTTGAAATCAAAAACTTTCTAATACAGGTTAATAAGTTAATAGATGCAGTAAATGCAGATTTAAATTCTGAAAGGATAAAATTTAATTTTGGTGAAATAGAATTAAAAAAAATGATCGAGCTTGAAAAATCATTAGACCCAAAAAAAGATAGGTTAAATACTTTTTATATATATGATGAATACTCTAAAAAGCTTATAAATCTTAGAAATAGAAAACGTAAGTTAAAAAGAGAAATGAAAGAAGAAAAGGAAAAGATTAAGGAAAAAATAAAGCAGGAGTATGACCTTAATCTAAACCTTAAGGATGAAGTAGTTATAAGTAAAGCAGAAAAAGACCTTATTGAAAAAATAGAAGAAGGTACATACCTAAATTTTTCATCGGAGAACTACCTAAACCATATATATGGACTGAAAAAAACAGAAAAAATTCATCAAATTGAAAGCAAATACGATGAAATGAAATCACTAGAAGATAAAGAAGAAAAGAGAATTAGAAAAAATCTTTCTAAATTAGTAGCAGGCAGTTATGATAGTTTGAAATGGAATATTGAAACTGTAGGAAAAATTGATCTGGTCTTGGCAAAATCAGAAGAAGCGAAACAAACAGAATCTACTAAACCACTAGTAGTAGAAGAAAATACATTAAAAATCAAAAAAGGAAGACACTTAAAAACAGAAAAATTTCTTAAAGAAAAAGGAAATCAATATACACCAATTACTATAGAATTATCCCCGGGAACTACCTGTATTACTGGAGCAAATATGGGCGGAAAAACAGTAACATTAAAGATGGTAGGGCAAGTTATGGCGGCACTAGTTTACGGACTTTATGTACCTTGTGAAAAGTTAAAAGCAGGCCTTAGAAATTTCATATACATATCAACAGGAGATGAACAATCTGTTGAAAGAGGCTTAAGCACCTTTGGAGCTGAAATTTCAAGCTTAAAAAAAGTATTAGAAATCAAAGAAGGTAAAGGATTAATACTTATAGATGAGTTGGCTGGTGGTACCAATCCTAAAGAAGGTTATGCTATAACTAAAACCATAATAGAATACTTAAACGAAAAAGACTCTATATCAATAATAACGACTCACTTTGATAAGGCAGCAGAAGGAGAAGATATATTAAAACTTCAGGTTTCCGGATTATCCCAAATAGATGAAAATCAGTTAAAGGATGAACTAAAAATAAATCCGAAAAAAGGACAGGAAATCATTGCAAAATATATGGACTATACTCTTAAAAAAGTGGAGGAAAATGAAGTTCCAAAAGACGCTATAAGGATAGCTCAGCTAATGGGTCTTCAAGAAGACATAATAAATAAAGCCAAAGAAATAATTAGCAAAACCGATTAAGGAAAGGAGTGGAAGAATTGAAGAGTAAATTAAATCTAGACCAGAAAAAAATTAAAAACTCAAGAAATGCAGCTAGAAAAATTGCAGAAGAAACTCAAAAATTTATTGAAAACCATACAACTATTTCTGTAGAAAGAACTGTAGTTAGATTACTAGGTGTAGACAATGTTAATGAAATAGAGGAGCCTCTTCCAAATGTACTTGTAGATAATATTAAGGATGGCGGAGGACTTCAACAAGGTGCCGCATTTTGGATAGGAAATGCTATGGTTCAAAAAAATCTTACCCCACAAGAAATAGCAGAAGAAATCAACAAAGGTGATTTAGATATAACTAAAATACCCATAGCAGATATAAAAGATATAAAAGATGCAGTTAATGGTATAGCAAAAAATACAGTAGATAAAATTAGAGAAACTAGAGAAACTAGAGAAAATTATCTAGAAAATTTAGGGGAAGGCAGTAAACCATATCTTTACGTAATAGTAGCAACTGGAAATATTTACGAAGATATAGAACAGGCAAAAGCAGCGGCACACCAAGGCGCGGACATAGTAGCTGTAATTAGAACAACAGCACAAAGTTTATTAGACTATGTACCTTACGGTGCAACTTCTGAAGGATTTGGTGGAACCTATGCAACCCAAGAAAACTTTAGACTTATGAGAGAAGCTTTAGATCAAGCAGGTGAAGAAGTAGGAAGATATATAAGACTGTGTAACTACTGTTCCGGTTTATGTATGCCTGAAATAGCAGCAATGGGAGCATTAGAGAGACTGGATGTAATGCTTAACGACGCCTTATATGGCATATTATTTAGAGATATAAATATGCAGAGAACTTTAGTAGATCAGTTTTTTTCAAGAATAATTAACGGATATGCTGGAATAATAATAAATACAGGAGAAGATAATTATCTTACAACATCAGATGCTGTTGAAGAAGCTCATACAGTTTTAGCTTCTCAATTTATAAACGAGCAATTTGCATTGCTTGCAGGATTAAAAGAAGAACAAATGGGACTAGGTCACGCATTTGAAATGAATCCAAAACTTGAGAATGGATTTTTAATGGAATTAGCTCAAGCTCAAATGGCAAGAGAAATATTCCCTAATGCACCACTTAAATATATGCCTCCAACGAAATTTATGACAGGAGATATATTTAAAGGACATGTACAAGATGCAATGTTTAACTTGATTTCCATATGGACAAACCAGGCAATACAGCTTTTAGGTATGCCTACAGAAGCTATACATACACCTCACCTACAAGATAGAATGCTTTCAATTGAAAATGCTCAATATATTTTCAATAATGCAAAAAATATAGGTGACGAAATTGAATTCAAACAAGATGGAATGATTCAAAAAAGAGCACAGCAGGTATTAGAAGAAGCAGAAAATATGCTTAAAGATATTGAGAGAGAAGGTATTTTTAAAACTATAGAGCAAGGTAAGTTCGGTGGAGTTAAGAGAGCTTTCACTGGTGGTAAAGGATTAGCAGGAGTAGTAGAAAAAGATGCGGGTTACTATAATCCATTTATCGAAATGATGCTTGGAGGTGGAAAATAATGGTTGATAGTAGAGTTGACTATACAAAAGTAAAACCTTATGGAGATACTTTAAATGATGGAAAAGTACAACTTAGTTTTTCCCTTCCTGTACCTTACGGAGATGAAGCAAATGAAGCAGCTAAGCAGTTGGCTAAGAAGATGGGAATGGAAGAACCTAGTGTTGTTCATTCGAAAGATTTAGGATTAGGATATACATTTTTTGTAATGTACGGAAGCTGTACTCATACAGTGAACTTTGATGTTATTGAAGTACCAAAAGTTGATATGGAATTCCTGGATAAATACGGAGTAGAAGACTATATAAAGGAAAATATTAAAAGAGATATTGTAATCCTTGGAGCATGCACGGGATCGGATGCTCATACTGTAGGTATTGATGCTATTATGAATATGAAAGGATTTGATGGAAACTACGGACTTGAAAGATACAAGGGGATTGAAGCTTTAAATTTAGGTAGCCAAGTTCCAAACGAAGAACTTGTAGCAAAAGCAGTTGAAACAAATGCAGATGCTATATTAGTATCTCAGGTTGTAACTCAAAAAGACGTTCATATTCCAAACTTAACAGAATTAGTAGAACTTCTTGAAGCAGAAGGAATAAGAGATAAAATAGTACTTGTATGCGGGGGACCAAGACTTGGTCACGAACTAGCACAGGAATTAGGATACGATGCAGGATTTGGACCTGGTACATTTGCAAATCACGTTGCATCTTTCATAGTAAAGCAGATTGTTGAAAGAGATCTTGTATAAATTTAATTATATATCATTACAGAACCGGCTCGAGAGGGTCGGTTTTTGCTTGTCATTTGTTATTTATTCTCATAATACTCTTTAATTAATTTTATGAAATAGCGTTCGGGCTCTGTCAGATAGTTATCTTTTCTATAGGCAACCCATAGAAATCTTATATTGCGTGGGATTAGAGATAGAAGTATTATATCATCAATTTCATGTATAATTTTATTTGAATCAAAACCAACTCCTATACCATTTTTAACTAAATGACGTATTGGAGAAGCAGATGATGTTTCAAAAATAATATTTGGGATTATGCCTGCCTTATCAAATATTTTATCTGTTAAAACTCTTAAGCCAGTTTCTTTGGTAGTAGCTATAAAATTTTCATCCTTAAATAGATGTAAATTCTTCATTGATATTTTACCATATTTACCTTCGACACATAATTTGTTTAAGCTTGATAAAGGATGAGAAGCAGGTATAATTAAAAAAACTTCTTCGCTGTCAACTTTTTCATAATTAATTTCTTCAATATATTTTTTTGTGGAAACAGTTCCAATATCTACATTATTATTTTTAACTAGTGACTCGAGATTTTTAGCACCAGATTCTTTAACATTTATTATAACATCTGGATACCTATGATGAAATTTTGCATATATATTTGAATACATTTCAATTCCACGTTTAGACGTTATACCAACTGTAAATCTACCTTTCTTATTATTTGAAACATCATTTATTAATTTATAAGTCTTTCTTTTAATCTCTAATATTTCCTTTGAAGCTTTTATATAGTTCTCTCCCGCATAACTCAAAATCATTTTTTTATTAATTCTTTTAAATAATTGAACTCCTAAATCTTCTTCAAGATTTATAAGGCTTTGACTAAGAGCAGATTGAGAGATAAAAAGTCTTTTTGCTGCACTTGAGACAGTCCCTTCTTCAGCTATAGTAACAATTTGTTCGATTTTTTTAAAATCCATAAAGAATACCTCATTTCATATATCGATTTAACTTATAGATATCATAAAAACTATTAATTTTACATATTAAACTAAAGCAATTATAATATAAATTAAGTAAATATTCAACATTTTATAAAATCTTATGAATAGAAAGGGGAACTACAATGATCAAAAGGAAAACGTTACTTGTGTTAGCATTAATTATGATTTTGTTATTACCAACTTTTACAGGTTGTTCTAGTCAAGGAGAAAATGAGGCTCCAGCAGAAGAACCAGAAAACGAAGCTGAAGAACCAGAAGGAGAAAACGAAGAAGAAGTTGAGTGGCCTACAGATGCAGTAAGCATAATTTGTCCTTCCAGAGCAGGCGGATTTGCAGACTCACAAAGTAGGATACTTGCAGATTATCTTCAAAGAAGTACTGGAGTACCATTTGCAGTTGTAAATGCAAGTGAAGGCGGAGGTAATATTGGATCTGATACTGTAAAAAATGCAAAACCTGACGGACGAACTTTACTTCATTTCCATACATCATTTCCTATTGCAGCCTATACCGGTAGATATGATGGAGACCCTAAAACAGATTTTACTGTAATAGCAGCAACTCAAAATCCTGGAAACCATGTTTTTGCAGCAAAGGCGGATGCACCGTATGATAATATAGAAGAACTTGTTGAGTATGCAAAAGAGAACCCAGGAAAAGTCACTTGGGGAGCTTCTACAGGTGTAACTTCACACTTTATGATGGCTTTACTTGAACGAGAAGCTGATGTTGAGTTTAATATGGTTGATGCAGGAAATGAGAGAGAAAGAGTGACTTCATTATTAGGTGGATTCATAGATGTATCGAATTTTGGAATTAATGGAGCGCACCAGCATGTTGAAGTTGGAGACATGAAAATACTAGGTGTAATTAGTGATGAGAGAGATCCAAATCTTGACCAATATCCAACTATTAGTGAACAAGGCTATGATGTAACATGGGATGGTGCCTTCGGTTTATGGGGACCAGCAGATATGGACCCTGCGCTTGTTGCGAAAATTAATGAAGCTTTAAAAGGTTTCGGAGAAGATGAGAAAGTAAAAGAAGCTTTCAATAAAATGGGAGCGGTATTCAATTATAGAGATGTAGAAGAATCAAAAGAATATTACTATAATATGTATGATATGCTTCAAAACTTAGCAACAGATTTAGGATTTTAAATAGTAGTTAAAAATTTATCCGCAATCCTAAAATATTGCGGATAAAATTTTATTGAAAAAAAGGAGGCATTTAAGTGAAAAGAGACAGATTAATTGGAATAATTGTTACAATAATTGGATTATTAATATTTTTCCTAAGTACTCAAATACAAGGGAATCAATATTCTACAGTAATTGGGCCAGACTTATTTCCAAAAATGGCAAGTGGTGGTATGACTTTATGTGGAATAGGCCTTATTCTTCGAAAATCTAAAGAAGAAGAATCTTTTCTAACAATAGAAGGCTGGATACGTATTATAAAAATATTAGTAGTTTTAATAATATATCCTTTTTTACTTGTGTATTTTGGATTTATTATTTCTGGTATTTTTCTAGTGTTTTTTTCTTCGACTTTATTTGATATTAAAAAAAGTGCAAGTATCTTAAAGAGGTTAATATTTGCTGTAAGTACTTCAGTTATAACATTTGCATTTTTTAGTTATGTATTAGATATAATTTTACCTAACGGTAAAGTTATAAAATTATTATTAGGATAGGATGATATTATGGAATTACTTATATTTGTATTACAAACAATATTTACACCTTATGTTCTAGGATTGGCATTTATAGGAGTTACAATTGGAATAATATTTGGATGTGTCCCGGGATTAGCAGGAGCACTTGCAATAATACTTTTACTGCCCTTCACTTTTATGTTAGAGCCTCATATATCAATTGTTTTGCTTATGAGTATATACGTTGGAGGTATATCTGGTGGATTTATATCCGCAGCCTTAATTGGAATACCAGGCGCACCTGCTGCAATAGCAACCACTATTGAAGCTTGGCCCTTAACTAAGAAAGGCGGAGCAGTAAAAGCTTTAGGAGTAGGAGTTATTGCTTCATTTATAGGTACTTTTTTTAGCGGCATAGTTGCATTATTTTTGAGTCCTTTTATAGCAAAGTATGCTGTTAAACTTGGACCATGGGAGTTTTTTGGTTTATGTTTGGTGGCAGTATCTCTTGTTATTTCTTTGTCTAAGGCAGACGTTCTAAAAGGAATCATAGCGGCCTGTCTAGGATTTTTAATAGGTGGTATAGGATTTGCTCCAATTGGTGGCACATTAAGATTTACTTTTGGAATAACTCAATTAAATACCGGTTTATCTCTAGGATCTACAATGATGGGATTTTATGTTATGAGACAGATTATGGTGGATTTTGGAAAGGGTAGTGTTGAATTGCCTGAAGTTGCAGACCAAAACATTAGAGGTTTCGGTATAACATTAAAAGAATTTACAGATAATATATGGAATATTATAAGGTCATTTTTCATAGGACTGAGTGTAGGATTTTTACCTGGAATGGGATCAGGTATTTCCGCCTTTGTTGCTTACGCTAAGGCAAAAGATGCTTCAAAACACCCTGAAGAATACGGGAAAGGTTCTATAGAAGGAATTTTTGCAACAGAGACATCTAACAATGCAACCATAGGAGGAGCAATGGTACCGATGGCAGCTTTAGGTATACCAGGTGATACAACTACAGCTATTCTTCTAGGAGCTTTAGTTATTCAAGGATTAGAACCAGGACCTTTACTATTGGTTAACAATCCTAGATTTGCATATGTAATGTTTGGATCATTAATATTTGCATCTTTGCTTACATTTTTTATTCAATTTTTCGGTATGAGATTCTTCCCAAAATTATTGAAGATTAAATTTATGTATCTATTCCCAGTAATTATGGTTTTTAGTTTTAACGGTGCTTATTCAGAAGGATTATCTACTTTTAATGTTTTTATGGTAGTAGTACTAGGAATAATAGGTTTAGCATTGTCTGTAGGTAAATTCCCTATAACTCCACTTATTTTAGCTTATATTCTATCACCAATGCTTGAAACTTATTTAAGGAGAGGTATTTCTTTTTCAGAAGCAGGAGCATTAACATTCTTCACTCGTCCTATTTCTCTTGCATTGATAGTTATTGCAGTTTTTTCAATAGTTCGGGGCTTATTAAAGAAACCTAATAATCCTTCTAAAACAGTAACATAATTATAAATATTACAAATAAATTTTGAAGTATTAAAATTCATAAATTATTAAGAGAAAGGTGGATAATTTTGAAAAGACCTAATAGACCAGTTATACCTGCTAAACAAGAACCTACTTATAGTGATGTAGTTTATGCCGAAGCACATAAAAGCTCAGGGAAATTGATGGAACTTAAAATGGACATTTTTCAACCTGAAAAAATTTTGAGACCAACACCTGTAATAATATATTTGTATGGAGGAGCTTGGGAGAGAGGGAATTATAAGCAGACTGTAAATACTAATGTATATTATAGAGATCTTGTAAGATTGACTGAGATAGGGTTTACAGTGGTATCTCCCTCTTACAGGTTAAGTCATGAGAGTATTTTCCCTGCATGCATACATGATGTAAAGGGAGTCGTAAGGTTCCTTAGAGCAAATAAAAACAAATATTCTATAAACGCTGAAAAAATAGGAGTTTTTGGAAATTCAGCAGGAGGTCATTTAGCAGGTCTTCTTGCTACTTCTTATGAAATTCCTAAACTTGAAGGAGATACAGGCGGAAATTTATCATATTCAAGTAAAATTCAAGCAGCAGTAATATATTATGGACCGACAGATATTCTTGAAATGTCTAATGATCAATCAGAATTTGTTCAATCTAAAGAAGAAGCAAAAAAAATTCATGATAATTATATGTCTCCTGAATCAAAATTAATTGGACTTGATAAGACAGGTAAAGGCATGGATTACTTAAGGCAAGTTAGGGATAATAATGATACAAATTCTCCATTTTGGAAATATGTAAAATTGGCTGAGTTAGCAAATCCTTCAACTCATGTAAGAAAAGATTCACCTCCAATTATGATTTTCCATGGTAGTCTTGATCCAGTAGTACCCTTTAAACAAAGCATTAGACTATATAATGCTTTAAAAAGAAAAGGTGTGGAAGCTTACTTTATAGGAAACTCTCTTGGATCACATGGACCTAGCTTGGGAAATGATTGTGATAGGACAGCAATAAATTTTTTGATTGATAGATTAAAATAAAATTAACAATAAATACGTAAAAAAACGACAAAGGAGCAAAATATGATTATACAAGATATTAAAGTAGTACCTGTAGGAAAATATCTTTTTGTAAAGATATATACAGATAATGGAATTGTAGGGTTAGGCGAGGCTGGAGCATGGGGATTTTTAGAAGCTACAATTGGAGCTATAAACAAATTTAAAAAATATTTGATAGGAAAAAATCCTATGCATATTGAACATCACTGGCAGTATATGTATCGCTCATTGTATTTTAGAGGTTCTATAGTAATGAGTGCTATTTCAGCAATAGATATTGCACTTTGGGATATAAAAGGTAAATATCTAGGAGTACCAGTATACGAATTGTTAGGTGGAAAATGTAGAAGTAAGGTTAGGACATATGTGCCTATATTTGAATTTGATGCTGAAAGTATGGCACAAGGATGTGCTGATGCAAAGAAACAAGGATATACTGCAGCTAGGCTAATTATACCTACTATTCAAAATGGGAATGGGAATATAGATGATGAAACTTTTGGTGGAAAGATAGAAATAGCAGTAGAAAAGATAAAGAAATGTCGTGAGGCAGTTGGTTCAAAATTTGATCTTTGCGTTGAAGTGCATAGATCTATGACTGTTTCAGAATCAATTACATTCGCAAGAAGAATTGAGAAATATAATCCATATTTTATAGAGGATCCAATTGCACCAGATAGTATAGATGCAATGGTAGAAGTAGCAAAAAAAACTAAAGTGCCTATTGCTACTGGTGAAAGAGCAATAAGCATACAAGAATTTGAAATGCTACTTTCCAGAAGAGGAGCTCAATATGCTAGACCAGATGTATGCGCTGTAGGGGGTTTAACAGCAAGTAAAAAAATTGCATCAATAGCTGAATCACATTATGTTGGAATTATACCCCATAATCCATTAGGACCAGTATCCACAGCGGCATGTCTTCAACTAGATGCCAGTATTCCAAATTTTGCAATCCAAGAATATCCATCATTTAACTATAATGGAGAAGAAGACTCTATGACCAAAGATCCTTTACAAGTAGAAAATGGATATATTATAATTCCAAACGCCCCTGGAATAGGTGTTGAACTTGTGGATGATGTAAGTAAAAAATTCCCTCCTTTACAACGAGATCTTGAGGTAAAAATAGCCATGGATGGTTCTGTAATGGATAGATAAAAAACTATTTAACTTCAAGAAGTCGTTTATTTAAAAGAATGTCTCCTTTGTGAGATATTCTTTTTTTGAAATTACTAAAATTAGTTTAAACATCTGTAGTTTTATCTTTAGTTTTTTAGGTAGACTTGATGGAGTAAGAGAAGGAACTCTAATAGCAGCTTTGCTTATAGTCAGGACTATGCGTTTCTTTGAAAAAACATTTAAAAAGCAGTTTAAAGCACTGGTTGATTTTATAGAGAAATAAAAATATCCTGAATTCAGGATATTTTTATTTAGAACTTAATTTATGATTGTAAAAATTTGAGTAAATTTTCAATTTGATAATCAAAATTGTTTTCTATGAATCCAATGATTTTTCCGATACCTATAGCAGAAATAATTGTACCTTCTCTAACGCCGTTAAATTCTCCTAGAAAAACAATAGAAAGACCTGCAGCGGTTATTACCAGTGAAACATCGAAAGAAGTCTTTATTCTGTGAAATTCTTTTTTTGTAATACTTTGTATGGCTAGCATACAGCCTTCAGCAGGTAGAGGAACCATTTCAGCTCGTAGATATAGAATCACACCTATAGCTACAAAGACCATACTTATAAATAGTAACCCTAACTTAGCTATATAACTTTCTGGAGATTCGAAGATAATTAACGAATTAGTGAAAGTTACAAAATATCCAAATACTACTGAAAAGATTATTTGAAATAAATTTATTATTTTAAAATTTTTTCTCAATAAAACTATCTGAATCAATATAAAAATCGAAAATATTCCTATAATAATATGACCTTGCTCAAATCCTGTAATTAAACTTATTATATAAGGTATTGAGTTTATAGGAGATATACCTAACTGGGATTTTATAGAGAAAGTAACTCCTAATGCTAGAAAAAATAGGCCTAAGCAGTATATAAATATTTTTTTACAAATTTTCATTTTATCTCCTTCTATTTATATAGGGAGTCTATAATTGATGGAATGATTTGATATAAATCTCCAACCAAACCATAATCAGCAGTCTCGAAAATAGGAGCTGATTCGTTTTTGTTTATAGCAATAATCATATCAGAATTCTGCATACCTGCTAAATGTTGTACTGCTCCGGAAATACCACAAGCAAAGTATATTTTGGGTTTAACGGTTGTCCCAGTTTGACCTACCTGGTAAGAATGGTCAATCCAACCGGCATCAACAGCAGCTCTTGAAGAAGCTATAGTTCCATCAAGTTTATCAGCAAGTTGTCTTAGAAGTTCAAATCCTTCAGAATTACCTAATCCAAGACCTCCTGAAACTATTATTTCTGCATCTGTTAAAGATACTTGTTCACCAATAGTTTTCACTATATCTAAAACTTCAGTATGTATATCATTTTTTTCGAATACTACATTCAATTTAATTATTTCACCGGTCAGTCCTTTTTGATATACAGCCTTGTCCATGACTCCTGGTCTCACCGTGGACATCTGAGGTCTGTGATCGGGACATACTATAGTTGCCATTAAGTTACCACCAAAAGCTGGACGAGTTTGTTTTAATTTTTTGTCTTTTGGATCTATCTCAAATTCTGTACAGTCAGCTGTAAGACCCGTATTAGCTTTAACTGCTAAACAAGGACCTAAATCTCTACCAATATGAGTAGCTCCCAACAGAACAATTTCAGGCTTATATTTTTCGATAGCTTCATTGATTACTTTTGTGTAACTGTCAGTTCTGTAGTTTTTTAGTTGTTTATTATCGGCAACATAAACTTTATCAGCACCATAATCTAAGAGCTCCTTTGTAATCATGTCTAAGTCTTCACCGCAAACTATAGCAGATAATTCTGTTCCTATTTCTTTTGCTAATCTTTTGCCTTCTCCTAAAAGTTCAAAAACTACAGGCATAAGTTGATTATTTCTTTGCTCAGCAAATACCCATACACCGTTGAAAGAAGATAAATCTACTTTTTCTTTTTCAACTTCAATTAATTCAATAGCATCAAATGGACATTTTTCTATACATACTCTGCAACTTGTACAAGACGGTCCAACTACAGCTAAACTATTTTCCATTGTTAGAGCGTCAAAAGGACAGTGATTTAAACATATTCCACAACCTTTACACTTGTTTTCTATTATTCTTATAGTCATTTATATCTTTCCTTTCTATATTAAATGATTTTCTTTTAACTCTGCTAAAAGTTTACTGGTAATATCAGCAGGAAGTCCTTTAAATATCTTACCCTTTCCTTTTTTAGGAGGAGTAAAAGATTTAAAAACTTGAGTGGGAGAAGCATTAAGACCGCAGTCTTTTGGATCTAAGTTAATATCTTTGTGATTCCAAACTGTAATTTCCTTTTCATATGAATCAACAATTCCACTTATAGTCATATATCTTGGAGTATTTAATTCCTTGACAGCAGTCAGAAGGCAAGGTAATTTAACCTTTATAAGTTCGTATCCATCTTCTAATTGTCTTTTTACTACTGCATTATTTTCTTTTATTTCAATATCTTGTACGTATGTAACAACAGGGATATCAAGTCTTTGTGCTACTTGTGGACCAACCTGAGCCGTATCTCCATCTATTGCTTGACGGCCGGCAATTATAATATCTGCTCCTCCAATTTTAGCAATACCTGCAGCAATAGTAGTTGAAGTAGCCCAGGTATCTGCTCCTCCAAAAGCTCTATCACTAAGCAAGTAAGCTTTATCAGCGCCCATAGCTAAACATTCTCTAAGCATTTCTTTTGCTTGAGGTGGTCCCATTGTCAGTACAGCAACATTAACTTCTTGATTCTTGTCTTTTAATGATAATGCAGCTTCTAAAGCATTAGCATCATCTGGATTTAATATGCTTGGAACTCCATCTCTAATTAGAGTTCCTTTAACAGGATCTATTTTTACTTCATTCGTATCTGGAACTTGTTTTGCACATACAATAATTTTCATCGATACTTACTCCTTTCTTATTTAAGCAAATGACCAGCTATAACCATTTGTTGAACTTGTGATGTACCTTCATAGATGGTAAACACTCGAGCATCTCTATACATTCTTTCTACTTTATATTCCTTCATATATCCATATCCACCGTGGATTTGAATGGCTTTAGCGCAAATTTCATTACATATTTCGGCAGCATAATATTTTGCCATTGAAGCATATTTACTTGCATTTTGTCCAGTGTCTATCAAATATGCAGCTTTATAAGTTAGATTTTTGGCTGCTTCAAGTTTAGTAGCCATATCTGCTAACATAAAACTAATTCCTTGAAATTTAGAAATAGATTTTCCAAACTGTTTTCTTTCTTTTGCAAACTTTATGGCTTCGTCTAAAGCTCCTTGAGCTAAACCTATAGATTGAGAAGCTACTCCTATTCTTCCGGTATCTAAGGTTTTCATGGCGTTTATAAATCCTCTGTCAACTTCTCCCAATATATTTTTTTTATGAATCCTTACATCTTGAAGAATAATATCACTTGTTGGACAACCTTTTAAGCCCATTTTATTTTCGTTTTTACCACAGGATACTCCAGGTAAGTTCATATCAACTATAAATGCAGTTATACCCTTCGCTCTTTTTTCAGGTGTAGTTTTAGCATATATTATAGAATAGTCAGCCATAGGTGCCATAGTTATGAAGGTTTTTCTACCGTTCAATATGTAATAATCCCCATCTTCCACAGCTGTAGAAGTCATACTACCGGCATCTGAACCAGCATCTGGCTCAGTTAACCCAAAAGCTATAACTATATCACCATTGATTAAAGGTTTTAGATATTTTTCTATCTGCTCGTCATTCCCTGATAGCAGTAAAGGCCCACCCCCTAGAGAGTTTGGTGAATTTGCATAAAGACTTGCTACACCACTTGCTTTTGTTATTTCTTCTATCATAAGTACGTAGCTTCGTGTATCTGCTCCAGACCCACCCTGTTTTTTTGGAATTTTTACGCCAAAAAAACCAAGTTTAGCCATTTTATTTATTATTTCTTTTGGAAACTCTCCGGTCTCTTCTACTTCATCCAGTATTTCTGATGATAATTCTTTTTCAGCGAAATCTCTTATTAGTTTTCTTATCATTTCGTGTTGTTTTGTTAAAAACATAAAGTCCCTCCTTGATAAAGGTATTATTTTAAATTTGAATAAAAGCTTAAATAGAATTAATTCGGTGAATGTGTTCATTATAATATAATGTTAAAATAATGTCAATATAATTCTATTATGTTTCATAAAAAAAAACTCACATAAAAATTGTGAGTTTTGAAAATATTTAGTATTTAGTTGTATCAATTAGACAAAGAATATTTTTGAAGTATGTTTCATATATTCTATTATTCTTTCTTGAAGATCAAAATCACCTTCTTTTAAACACCAGTGAAATACAGTCCCTCTAGCTAAAACAAATAAATACTCAGATATGTATTTTGGAGTATAATTTGAAATAATTTCATTATTTTTCTGACCAGATATTATTAAATCCAAAAGAAGTTTTTGCATGTATCGATCTTCTTTAACAAAATTTTTGTTTTTTGTAACATAAAGCTCTTTATTAAATGCTAGCCCTCTTGAATTAATATAATTACCATAATGACTGAAAAAAGATACTATTCCATCTTTTGAATTTTTTCCTTCTAAATCCTTCTGGACTATTTTTTCAAAATAATCATCAGCTTTTTTATAAATATCAAAAAGTATTTCATTTTTTGAGTTATAGTAGTGATAAATAGCACCTATTGAAACACTACTTTCCTTACTAATTTTTTCCATAGTAATATTATCAAAGCCATATTTTTCAATTAGTTTAACTCCAGTATTAAATATTTTATTTTTTGTTTTTATTGCTTGTTTCTGCCTGCTGGTTAATTTATTATTACTCATATATTATCTCCCGTATCTTTATAATAAGATTCTAATCAAAATTACCAATATAATTACATCATATATAAATTTGAAGTAAAATTCAACAATTATAAGACAAAAGTAAAATAGTACTTTGCAATAGAATCAATCTATTGGTTGATTATTTATAGCAGACATAATATAATGAACATATTCGCCGAATCAATAATGCTAAATAGGAGATATAAATATGAATAAAATAATAAGCAAAAAGAACTATTTAAAAGTCTTAATAACTCTTTTAATACCAATTTCATTTACAATATTTAAACCTTTCAATTTAACTACTTCTCAAAGTATTGTACTAGGATCATTATTTGTCACAATTTCATGGTGGGCTACAGGATGGGTTTATAAAGATTTTGCTTCATTTTATTTAATTACAGTTTTTATTTTTTTTGGAAATACAAGCTTTAAAAATATATTCTTTTTTCCTCTATCAGAAAACTTTATTTTAGTAGTATCATCATTTTTAATTTCTAAGGGAATTGTAAATTCAAAAGTAGCTGACAATTTCTCTGAATTTATTCTTACAAAATACTGCTATAATTCTAAAAGATTAGTAATTATGTCATTCGTACTAGGTATACTTTTGATTTTCATTATACCCCAACCTTTCCCCAGAATAATACTACTTGCTGCAATATATACTAATTTTCTAAAAAATGCCAAAATAAGCAAGGAAAGTGAAAGAATAATAATATTATCAATATTTGTTGCATCCACAGTTACTTCTCTTATGTTTTTAAATGGTGATGTTGTAGTTAATTATGCAGCTATGAAATTTGGTGGTATTAATTTAACTTATTTAGAATGGGCAAAATATATGACCTTACCTACGATACTAACCACCTTAATTGTTTTGACTACTTATCTTTTGATATTTAAAAAAGATTTAAATAATAAATTTAATTTTAAATCTAAAGAAGAACTATCTATTACTAAAGATGGCAAAAAAGCTATTTTTATTACACTAATAATAATTTCCTTATGGATGACTGAATCATTTCATGGTATTACACCAGGATTAGTAGCATTGCTTGGTACAATTCTAATGTTTATTTTTCGTATATTATCTATTGAAGATTTTAAGGCAGTAAATATAAGCCTTTTGATTTTTTTAACGGCTCAATTTTCTATTGGAAAAGTCTTAACTAGTAATGGTACAGCTCAAGAAATAAATGTGTTTTTAATAGAATTTTTTCCAAATTCTGAAAGTATTTTATATATACCCTTTATAGTTTTATTAGTAATGGGACTTCATATGATTTTTGGTAGCTTAATTACAGCCTTAGCTATACCTATACCAACACTTCTTACCGTGGCTCAAGGAAATTTATCACCAGAATTTATTGTATTACTAACTGCAGCATCAGTTTGTTTCCATTTCATATTACCCTTTCACCATGTATCAATAATGATAGGATTTGGAAGTGGATTTTATAATAATAAACAAGTAATAAAAATAGGATTAGCACTTACAATAGTAACATTCTTTTCAGTGATTCTCATCTATGTTCCTTGGTGGAACTTTCTTGGCCTAAATAAATAATGTATTCGGTTAAAAAAATATTCATGGTTCAAATATATAAATTAGAATTATTAAAAAAATTAGTTAAAACATTAACTTTTCAATATTAGTTGACAAATTATTGTTTCAAGTGCTATATTATAAATAGAATACATTCGGCGAATAAATACTGTTAAAAAGGAGGAAGCATGTCAAAGATTATATCAGCAAAAGAAGCTGCTTACCTTATTAAAGGTAAGGATACTGTTGCTTTCGGAGCAATGGGACTAAGTGGATGGGCAGAGGAAATTGCACAAGAATTAGAAAAACGCTTTCTTGAGACTGGTGAGCCAAGAGATTTAACGTTAAAACAAGGATCAGCTACAGGTGACTGGAAAGAAAGAGGAGTAACCCGTCTAGGACATGAAGGGTTAGTAAAAAAATGGGCAGCAGCTCATATAGGTTCAGCTGCTAAACTTAATGCATTAGTTATAGATAATAAAATTGAAACACATTGTTTACCACAAGGATGTATTGTTAATTTATGGAGAGAAATAGCAGCAAAAAGACCCGGTCTAATAACCAAAGTTGGGTTAAATACATATGTGGATCCTAGATTTGGTGGAGGTAAGATGAATGATATAACCACGGAAGATTTAGTAGAGCTATTAGAAATTGATGGAGAAGAATGGTTACGGTATAAACCATTTAATGTAAATGTTGCATTATTAAGAGGAACGACGGCTGATATTAATGGGAATATGACTATGGAAAAAGAACAATTGATTACTGAAGCCTTGGCCATTGCTGAAGCAACTAAAAATACTGGTGGAATAGTCATCGCCCAAGTTGAATATCTAGCAAAAGAAGGAACATTACACCCTAGAAATGTTAAAGTACCAGGAGTATTAGTTGATTATGTTGTAAAAGCAACAAAAAAAGAAGCTTGTTGGCAGACAGAAGGACTATATTACGAACCATCTTTTTCAGGCGATACTAAAATTCCCTTAAATAATATTCCTTCAATACCTTTATCACCGGACAAGGTAATAACAAGAAGGGCAGCTATGGAATTAGAGAAAGATATGATAGTAAATCTAGGATTTGGGATACCAGCAAAGGTAGCAACAATAGCTGCAGAAGAAGGTGTATCGGATATAATAACTTTAAGCACGGAGGCAGGTTCTTTCGGAGGAATACCTGCAACAGTACCTAATTTTGGTAGTTCCTATAATTCAGATGCTATGATAGATCACGGTTCAATGTTTGATTTTTATGATGGTGGTGGACTAGATATTACATTCTTAGGTTTAGCTCAAGTAGATAAAACTGGAAACGTTAATGTAAGTAAATTTGGTAATAGATTAACAGGACCAGGTGGATTCATAAATATTACTCAAAATTCAAAAAAAGTCGTATATTGTGGAAATTTCATGGCTGGAGCCGAAACTAAAGTTGAAAATGGAAAAATAAAAATTGTAAAAGAAGGCAAAAAGAAAAAATTTATCCAAGATGTTGAACAAATTACCTTTAGCGGTAAATATGCTTCAAGTACAGATCAACCTGTTTTATATGTAACAGAAAGAGGAGTATTTGAACTTAATAATGAAAAATTAGTATTAATAGAAATAGCTCCAGGAATAAATTTGCAAAAAAATATTTTAGATCAAATGGATTTTCAACCAGAAATTTCAGATGACCTTAAACTTATGAATAAAAAACTCTTCATGGAAGAATGGGGAGAATTAAAAAACATTGTTAAATAAATATACTTTTTGAAAGGAGAAACTATGAAAAAAAATTATAAAGTTGGAGTTGTAGGAGCTGGAAATATGGGCTCCGGAATAGCCCAAAAAATGGCACAAGAAGGTTTAAATGTAACACTAGTAGATATGAAAGACGAATATGTGGAAAGAGGATTAAATATAATAAAAAATATGCTTAAAGAGGGTGTAGATAGAGGTATATTTACTGAAGAAAAAGCAGAAGAAACTTTAGGGAGAATTAAGGGTACTTCTTCATATGAAGATTTAAAAGACTCAGATTTAGTAGTTGAAGCTATTTTTGAGGATAAGAAAGCAAAGGGAGATTTATTTGTTAAACTTGACAAAATTTGTGATGAAAAAACAGTTTTAGCTACAAATACATCAAGTTTTTATGTAGAAGAATTAGCTAAAAGAACAAATAGACCTGATAGAGTATTAGGAATGCATTATTTTTATCACCCTGCAAAGAACAGGCTTCTCGAAGTAATACCCCATGAAGGAACAAGCGAAGAAACTACAGAACTAGCATTATTGATAGGTAAATTACACGGCAAAACTAATATAACTGTTAAAGATAGCCCCGGATTTGCCGTGAATAGATTCTTTGTTCCTTTTTTAGTTTCATCAGTAAGAGCTGTAGAAGATGGAGTCGCTGATATAGCAACTGTTGAGTATGGGGCTAAAGAAGCATTTGGAATAGGTATGGGCCCATATGAATTAATGAATGTTACTGGAATACCTATTGCAGTACATGCAGCGAATACCTTAGGAAATGAAGTTAGTCCTTTTTATATGCCACCTAAATTATTAGTAGATCAAAATGACTCAGGAAAACTTTGGAATTTTGAAGGTGAAGTTGACAAGCTTAAAATTCAAGAAGTCAAAGACTTCTTATATGGAGCTACTTTAGGTGCAGCTTGTCAATTAGTAGATGAAGAAGTAGCCTCAATAGAAGATACCGATAGGGGAGCAAAAATAGGACTTAGATGGAAAATTGGACCTTTTGAATTAATAAATAAAATAGGTGTTGAAAAAGCTTATGAGAACGTTAAAAAAATAAATGAAAAATATCCGGATTTTAAAGTAGCTAAGGTATTGAAAGAACAAAGTAAAAAAGGAGTTCCATTCATATTTAACTTCGTAGATTTAAGTGTTGAAGAAAATATTGCATACATAAAAGTTAACAGGCCAGAAGCAATGAATGCGCTAAACGAAACTGTAGTTAGTCAGCTAGAAGATAAGTTTAATTTGGCAGAAAAAGATGAGAATGTAGATGCAGTAGTAATAGAAGCAACCGGAAAAACTTTTATAGCTGGGGCAGATATCAAATTTTTTGTTGATAATATAAAAAATGATACTATAGATAAGAATGTGTCTTTTACAGTAAAAGGTCATGAGATATTAAGAAGGCTTGAAACATCTAACAAAAAAACAATTGCTTTAGTTGACGGATTATCACTAGGTGGTGGAAGTGAAGTAGCCTTTGCTTGTCAATACATTGTTGCTACTGAAGAAGGTTCATTTGGATTTCCAGAGACAGGAATTGGAATCTATCCAGGGCTAGGTGGAATGATTAGAATGGAAAGACATTTAGGTAAAGAATTAGCAAAATATTATGTTCTTACTGGAAAATCATTACCTGCTAAAACAGCACATGATTTAGGTATAGTAACTGAGCTGGTTGAACCAACAGGGATTAATAAGGCCATTAAAAATATAGTTGAAGGAGAAAAAATAGATAAATATAGAGAGAGAAATATTCCAGAAAAATTTGAAGAATATAAGAAAATATTTAAAGATGAAAATTTAAAAAAACTTTTATCAGGAAATATTCCTCAAAATTCAGATAAGGAAAAAACAGATAAGATAAAGAAAATTCTTTCCAGAAAAGCACCCTTAGCGATAAAAATAGCGGATGAACTAATCGACGCTCAATCAGAAGTTGACATAGATAAAGCTATTGAATTAGAATTGGATAGATTAGTTGAAATGTTCAGTACATCAGATGCATTAAAAGGCTTAAGTGCTAGACCAGGATCAAAAGTTGAATACGAAGGGAAATAGGAGGGAAAAATGTTTAAAAAATCATATATACCATATGGAGGCTACTACAGTTCACCTTTTAGCAAGTGGCAAAAGAGCCTTCAAAATGAAAATTCAATAAAACTTGCTGCTCAAATGGGTAAGAATTTTTTTAAAGTTAGAGGATACGACCCAGAAATATTGGACTTTCTGTATTTAGGTCACACAATTTGGCAAAAAGGATCTTTCTTTGGTGCTGCTTGGGCAGCACACGAAATGGGTTTAAACATTCCAGGTCAATTTGTTAGTCATGCATGTGCCACTTCTACAAATACAATTAATACAGCAGCAATGGCGGTTGAAACAGGCAACATGGATACAACTTATTGTATGCTAACAGATAGAATATCAAATGCTCCTCATATAGTTTGGCCAAATCCTTTAGGTCCAGGGGGAGAGGTTTTATCAGAGAATATAAATATGGATAACATAAACTGTGATCCTTCAACCGGTTTTGGAATGATTCAAACAGCAGAAAATGTAGCAAGAGAAAATGGATTTACAAAAGAAGAAGCCGACGAACTAACTTACAGAAGATATGAACAATATGAAGATGCTTTAGCTAATGACAGAGAATTTCAAAAAAAATATATGCTACCAATTGAACTTAAAAGACGTAAAAAAACATTGCTTATAGAAGAAGATGAAGGTGTCATACAAACTTCAAAAGAAAAATTGAAAAATTTACGTACTGTTATGCCTGAAGGAATACATACTTTTGGATCACAAACCCACCCTGCAGATGGTAATGTAGGAGTGATAGTAACAAATAAAGAAAAATCATTAGAACTAAGTACAGATAAAAATATACCTGTACAAATAGTATCTTATGGATATAACAGAACTAAAAAAGCCTTTATGCCTGCAGCTCCTGTAGGGGCAGTTAAAATGGCACTTAAGAGAGCAGAAATAAGTATAGAAGATGTATCTGTTGTAAAAAATCACACGCCTTTTATTGCTAATGATTTATATTTAGCACAAGAACTTAAACTTGATAAAATGAATATTAATAATTATGGAACATCTATAGTATATGGACATCCCCAAGGACCTACTGTAGGAAGATTAATGATTGAAGGTATCGAAGAAGCGGTACTTAAAGGTGGAGGATATGTAGTAGTAACTGGTTGTGCTGCTGGAGATTCATCGGCGGCATTAGTACTCAAAGTAGGATAGAATAATTTAAAATAGAGATAGAATGAGTAGAATTCTATCTCTATTCTATTATAAAAAAATCCCGGCCAA
>Ga0209942_1000412_pt1 | contig 26555 bp, 20 predicted proteins | sample SalPonR1_A_D2_MG_FD_185695 | JGI IMG/M metagenome (GOLD analysis project Ga0209942, IMG submission 185695) | Salt pond soil microbial communities from South San Francisco under conditions of wetland restoration - Salt Pond MetaG R1_A_D2_MG... ...
GACCACGCCAGTTTTATGAGCACCCTTGAAGGGTTCTTCATGGTTGGTGTACTGGGCGGATTCTGGCTCTTTGGCTATATGATTGACATAGCAGGCGAATATGAGTCCATCACATGGCTCAGTACTTATTGGATTCTGGCAGCTATTGGCGGAATGGCAACTATCCTTCTTATCACCACAGATCTTGATGAATCGTCTGTGAAAGAGAATAAAAGCACTCCGGGAGAAGATTTTGTTGAGATGGTGAAACTGGTGAAATATCCACTTGTGATATTTTTTGTGCTCGGAGCTTTTTTCTATGTCTATATCGAGCAGGCAATCAACACGTGGCTGCCCACTTTTAATTACCAGATTTTGCAGCTCCCTGATAACATCAGCGTTCAGATTGCCAGCATCTACGCAGGAGCACTAGCCGCCGGCCGTTTGATGGGTGGCTGGGTTATGAAAAAGGTTCACTGGTACAAGGTTCTCCAGTCATGCATTGTTACCGCCGCGGTATTGGTGCTGCTTGTCCTGCCATTGACTGCAGGCGTTGAGCCCGGGTCGGTAACAGGATGGTCAACCGTACCGCTTGCTGCGTACCTCTTTCCTGCCATCGGCCTGTTTCTCGCGCCAATTTATCCGACTCTTAGTTCTTCAGTGCTGAGTGCACTTCCAAAAAACAGGCAAAGTGGTATGACCGGCCTCATCGTAATTTTCTCGGCTCTGGGCGGAACCAGCGGATCAATTATAACAGGGTTTTTATTTGGACAGCTTGACGGACAGGTCGCGTTTTATTTCACCCTTGTCCCACTTGTGTTGCTATTCCTGGTCTTAATTGTTTATAAGAAGCAACGAGAATCTTTCAAGGTAGAAAAGTAAATTAATAATAGACTTCCATGGCTCCAGACGTCAGTTTAAAACGCATTCAGACTTCAGGCGAACTATTTAAAACAGTTCAAAAAAACCGTGTCTTCCCCGATTCGAAACAGTTTGTGGATATGGTTCCTACCGAAGCGCCTGAAGCAATACTGAAGAAGTGGAATGATCAAAAAAACGATCCTGACTTCGAGCTCAAGGAATTTATCGAGAATCATTTCAGGCTGCCTGATAGCACGGGCGATACGATTGACATCAATCAAAAAGATAATTGCCGGGTTCATATTCAGGAACTATGGCCAATGCTGTTTCGGCCAGCAGATGTTAACACCCCTCCTCATTCCTCTCTGATCCCGCTGCCACATCCGTATGTAGTACCTGGTGGCCGCTTTAGAGAAATATACTATTGGGATAGCTACTTCACCGCTCGTGGGCTTATTGCAGACGGCCACAGGGATATGGCACTTAACATGACAAGGAACTTCCAATATATGATTAAAACACACGGTCATATACCAAATGGAAACCGCGTATACTACCTTAGCCGATCGCAGCCACCTTTCTTCATACCGATGATTTCTATGATAGCTGACGAATTTGGGACCGATATCATTGCAGACTTTTTCGATGAAGCTATTCTGGAATACCGGTTTTGGATGGATAAAACAAGAGATGACAAAGATAACAGGCGGGCCGTAACATTTACTGACACCGGCGGCGATCAGCATCAGCTGAATCGATATTGGGATGACAATCCCTCACCTCGGGAAGAATCTTACATTGAAGACGTAAAGGAGTTTGAGGAATCCGGCTTAGAAAACGACACTCTCTTTTATCGACACATCCGGGCCGCTTGTGAATCGGGCTGGGATTTTAGCAGCCGCTGGCTGGCTGACATGTCTAACCTGGCCTCTATCGAAACAACAAATATTCTGCCAATCGACCTGAACACCCTTCTTTGGTATGCTGAAAACAGACTGGCAAAGTGGAGTGATATTCTGGGACATCCGAAGCAAGCAGCTACATTTCAGCAACTGGCCGACAAACGAAAATCGTCTATTAATCAGCTGATGTGGGATTCAGGCCGCAGCTCTTTTTTCGACTATCATATTCACCGCCAGCAAATGACCGACACATATTCGCTTGCTGCCGTTTACCCGCTATATTTTAAATTGGCGGACCCAGCACAAGCAAAGGCCGTAGCCAAAACTCTTGAAAACAAATTACTTAAAGATGGCGGATTGCTTACCACAACTTCAGAAACCGCACAGCAATGGGACGCTCCCAATGGTTGGGCTCCGCTTCAATGGATGGCAGTTATTGGGCTTGAAAACTATGGGCATTCAGCTCTTGCAAACGAAATTAGAACCCGCTGGCTCAGGCTCAATGAACAAGTCTACTCAGAGACCGGAAAGATGGTAGAAAAGTACAATGTGTCCGACATTCATAAAAAGGGCGGTGGCGGCGAATATCCTTTGCAAGATGGGTTTGGCTGGACTAATGGTGTGTTCAGTGCACTTTCTGACAATTCTTAGCCAACCTTTTTTGGCTCAATTCCGAGAATCAGGAAAACTTGCCAAGAACACTTTCGGCCTGTTTTATATAGTGTCCCCCAAATAAGTTTACATGCACCAGCAGAGGGTAAAGATTGTAAATCGGTACCCGCTCTTCAAATCCATTTTCGAGTGGGCTCGCTGATTCATATCCGCTATAAAAGTCCGGGGAAAACCCACCAAACATTTTACTGAATGCAAGATCCATTTCCGGATGTCCGTAATAGACGGCCGGATCAATCAGTACGGCCCGGCCATTACTGTCATACAAATAATTGCCGCTCCATAAATCACCGTGGATTAATCTTGGCGTTGTTTTGGGCAGCAGATCATTAAGCTTTGCTGACATTCGATCCCAATGATTTAAAACCGATGGATCCATTTTACCTGCGTTAACAGCCGTTTTTAGTTGCGGCTTGATGCGTTCCTCACTAAAAAATGTTGGCCAGTCCTGGTGTTCATTATTGCTCTGTGGCAGACTTCCGATATAATTGTTTTCCTCCAGCCCAAATGTTTCTGCTTCTGTCTGATGGAGCCCGGCAAGGGCCGATCCAAATTCTTTCGGGTTTCCTCTTCTGCCCGTTTCGATGAATTCTATTACAAGAAAACCAGGTGAGGTACCGGCAGGCGCTTGCGAAGCAATCACATCCGGAATGCGGAGCTCAGTTGATGCTGAGGCAAGGAGTCTCAATCCATCTGCCTCTTTCTTAAAAAAGTCATCTGGTACACTGCTGTTATATTTTATAAACAGGTCTCCTTCATTTGTACTGATCCTGTATGCGTGATTGATACTTCCGCCCGAGACAGGCGATTCGTTATCAATTACAATATTATAGTCATCATTCAGCCGGTCTTTAATCGCTTGTGGTAGTGACATAGCTTAGAATCTCCTTTACTTAAATTTAAACATCAGTTTTCAATTTTTCCTTCAAGCTCGTCGAGAAGATTTTCGCAGCTTCTCTTTACGATATCGAAAACATTCTGAAACCCCTCCATTCCGCCATAGTAAGGATCTGGCACTTCACCATCGCCGGGTGAAGGATCATATGCACGCAGCATAAAAATCTTATCTTCAAACGACCCGGACTTATCGAACGCTTTTATATTCTCAAGGTTTTCATGGTCCATCGCAATAATCATATCGAATTCGCCAAGATCTTCACCCTCAAATCGTCGTGCGCGCGATTTAAGCTCTATTCCCCGCTCTTTTGCCGTTTGTCTGCTTTTACTATTTGCAGGTTCTCCAATGTGATATGCTGACGTACCCGCAGAATCAATATAAAAGTAGGATTGAAGTCCCCGCTCATTCACCAGATGCTGAAATATACCTTCCGCTGTTGGGCTCCGGCAAATATTCCCCAGGCAGACAAAAACAATTTTAAATGGTGACTCTTTTTTAATAACAATCATATGAATCTATTTATAAAATTTAAGCGCATCTATATTTCCGCTGATAATAAAAGGTCAAACGTATCTATTTGAAGTTACTGCGTAACGATATTAACCGTAAGTAAACTTAAAAGTTTATAGGAACCTGTTATCAATTAAACCGAACTAAAAATGGCTGACTTCACTCGCATTGTCAAAGATCTGACTGACCGGTCCTGTAACAGTTTCTTTTATCAATCCGATAAGTAGTTTGGCTGTTATTTATTACTCTGAAATATTAATGATATAGAACTATTGAATTGGCATCACCAGGCCTGCTTTCAGAAAGACCCGTGCGATATGTAAAAGAATATTTTTAAATATTAATATATTTTAATAATTTGATCTCCCAATAAAAGACTTATGGAAAAAAATAAAAACAGTAAAGGGAATATATTCATTGTAGAGGACGACATGTTGCTCTCACTCGTTGAGGAGCGTCTTCTTATGAAGCTGGGATATACCGTGATTGGAAAATCCGTAGCGGGAGAGGATGCTGTACCCAAAATTAAAGCTACGAAACCAGATGCCATTCTAATGGACATCTCACTCAGTGGCAAAATGGATGGAATTGATACGATGATGGAGGTTCGAAGCTTTTCTTCAGTTCCTGTCATTTATCTCTCGGGCAATTCAGACCAGCTCAACCTCGAACGTGCCAAGAAAACGCATTACGTCGATTATCTCGTAAAACCCATTACAGAGCATGATCTTATTGAGCCATTGAAGAAAGCGATAACTGTCGGTTATAAAGGTAAATCTTCAAAGAGGTCTATTAATCACGTAAGTCAATAAGCGTCCTGCCTACCTGGTTACCTTTCAATATGGTCTCAATTTCTCTTGGCAGATCACTGAGCCCGCATTTATGGCTCATGCTTTCCAGGTTTGATGGTTTCCATTTATTTGCCAGCTTATTCCAGATTTCAACTCTGTCTTTCATCAGGCAATTACCTGAGTCAATTCCCATAACTGAAATGCCGCGAAGTATCAGCGGATAAATGCTCGTCTCAAGTTTTCCACCTAAGATATTCCCGCAACAGGCTACAACACCATTGTGATCAGTTTGTCGAATGACAGCGTCCAGCATTTTGCCACCAACAGTATCAATTGCAGCCGACCATCGGGGTGAAAGCATTGGCGAATGCGGCACATCAGTGACCCAATCCCTGCCTGAGACCTTAGCAGCCCCAATTTTTCTTAGAAATGGCTCTTGATCAGCTTTCCCCGTTACCGCAATTACCTTAAACCCTATCTTTGCCAAAATCGCAACGGCCAGAGATCCAACGCCACCTGTTGCCCCTGTAACAAGCAAAGGGCCATTATCTAATGCTATATCTTGGTCTACGATTTTCTTAACGCCGTAAGCTGCTGTAAACCCTGCAGTCCCCAATATCATACTTTCCCTGAGCGTAAGCTCTTCCGGCAGCTGCACACACCAGTCAGCCGGCACACACACATACTCGCCAAATCCGCCTGACGTATTTTGTCCCAGATCGTATCCGGTAACAAGAATCTCATCACCAACGCTTATACGTGAATCGGTGCTCCATTCAACTACACCGGCCGCGTCAATGCCGGGAGTATGAGGGTATAATTTTGTAACACCGGGCTTTCCGGTTGCTGATAGGGCATCTTTATAATTAAGGGAGGAATAGTGTACCCTGATCAGCACATTGTGATCAGGCAGATCTGTTGTGAGTCTTTCGTCGATTGATAGTGTGGTACCTCCGCTATTATTTTTCCTGGCTACAAGGGCTTTGAATTTTAAATCTGGTTTCTCTGGCATGAAGTATCAGTTGATATAAATTTTAGTAACTATTTTAAAAGTTCGCTTATCGCAGAAAAAGCTTTTTCAGCAGATATAGCTTTTTACCAAACGGCGGGTAACGAAATGAAGGATCCGGCCAGATTGAACGATGCATCACGGCATGCGGGCGAGTGAAACATTTAAAGCTATACTTACCATGATACTGCCCCATTCCACTTGCTCCTGATCCCCCAAATGGCAAATGAGGGTTCGCAATTTGCATGATTACATCATTCACACACGTGCCGCCATGTGGTAACTGATTGATTAATTTATCTGTAAACTGATCCTCGTCGGAAAAAATGTAGAGTGCCAACGGAGACGGAAGCTGACGCAGCAAGTCCAGCGGCAATTTTTGATCGCCATATGTCATAATGGGCAATATCGGGCCAAAAATCTCTTCTTTCATGATCGGGTGCTCCCAATCCACTCCATCTAAAATCGTTGGCTCGATATAACGGTCTTCGATATCCGTCTTGCCACCATGAAGTATATGAGAATCCACCATCAGGTTTGTAAGCCGCTCAAAGTGACCATTATTAATAATGCGCCCATAATCCTTTGACTTTTCAGGCTTTCTGCCGTAGTACTTTTTGATCGCTTTCGTCAGCTGATTTACCAGCTCGTCTTTTTCCTGCCTGTGGACCAACACAAAATCCGGTGCGATGCAGGTCTGGCCCGCATTCATAAATTTACCCCATGCAATCCGGCGCGCAGCTGTTTTGATGTCCGCATCTTTATGTACTACTGCCGGACTTTTTCCGCCAAGCTCCAGAGTAACGGGAATCAATTGTTTTGCAGCTTTCTCCATTACGATTTTTCCGACACGGGTACTTCCTGTAAAAAATATCTTATCGAATGATTGATCTAGCAGCTCCTGGTTAACGTCAACACCTCCTTCAACCACATGAATGTAAGATCGATCGAATGTTCCGCTGATCATGCGCCTGAGGAGTGATGATGTGGCTGGAGCAAGTTCTGATGGTTTCAAGATAGCACAGTTACCTCCCGAAATAGCCCCAACAAGCGGAAGCATCAGCAGGTAAACAGGGTAGTTCCAGGCTCCAATAATTAGCGATACACCGTATGGCATATGGCGAATTTCATTTTTCGAGGGCAGTGATAACAGATTTGCCCAGGCTTTTTGAGGTTTGGCCCACGATTCGAGCTTTTTCAGGTGAAGGTCAATCTCCTCCAGAATGGTGACAATCTCAGCGCTTACTACCTCCATTTCCGGTTTTTTTAAGTCGCTTTGCTCGGCTTCGCTAAGCTCTTTCTCATGAATCACCAGCATTGCCCTGAGTTTCTCGAGATTCTTTTTTCTGAAATCTATATCCCGGGTCTTACCCGATTCAAAAAATGTTTTCTGATCCCGTACAAGTTCCTCGTAGTTCATGGTACTTCTCCTATTTTTCCCTGCCTTTAAATGTTTCCATCGAGCCGTACACACCAAGTAGATTACCCGCCACCCAATCGAATGCTGAAGCAGGTAATAATGATTTAATAAGCGGCACAAACCGAACCATAAAAGGCGCCTCAATTTTATTCTTCTTCTTGCTGATACCTTTCATCATTAAACCAACCATTTGATCCGTCTCCAGAAGCGGAACAAGCAGCGGTGGTTTCACACCATCAAACATCCCCGTTTTTATATAGCTGGGAATAACGGTCGTCACTTGAACACCACTCTCCAATCTATCCATCTCAAGCCTGAGTGATTCCGACCAGCCAATCACAGCCCACTTGCTAGCTGCATAAACACTCATGAAAGGATTACCGATATAACCCGACGCCGATGCAAGGTTAACGACATGCCCGGATCTACGCTTGATCATTTCGTTCAGAAAAGCATGAGTCACCCACATACTGCCGGTTGTGTTGATGTCTATGGTTCGTCTAATCTCATCCATGCTGTGTTCGTGAAACATCTTCTTTCCGGCTACTATTCCAGCGCAGTTGAGAATAAGATCGGGTATTACTCCCTCTTCTTTTAGCTTTTCTGCATGGTCTGTAATGGATTTCTCAGAGGACACATCCACGTCGTGAACCACCACTTCAGTATCGCCATCAATTCCATCCGCTACGGTGTTTAACGTATCCGGATTTCTGTCCCATAACACGAGCCTGGTGACTCCTTTTGAAGCGACCTTTTCAGCAAACCGACGACCGATCCCACTTGCCGCCCCGGTGATTAAAATAGTTTTATTTTTAAAATAGGTGCTCATCAGTGAATATTTTTAATTCAGCCTTGAACTGTAATATATCAAAAGCTGAACGAATTACACGGGTGCAGTTAACCTTCTGACGTCCAAATGATTAAATTCATCAGCACATATTTGAGTGTTAATCCTCTCCTGAAAAGTTGATATATTCAATACAGTAATTTTAACGAAATTTCCTTTTATGAAACGCTCTGCTTTTTTTTCCATTATCGTTGCTCTTGTTATTCTATCAGGCTGCGCTGGCTCAATATCACCTGAAATGGCTGAATCCGGTATCACGGATGAATCTTTGATGTCTCACATTGACGTTATCTCTTCTGATGAATATGAAGGCCGTGCACCTGCCTCACCCGGCGAAGATCTCACTGTTGAATACATGGTTGAACAACTCCGGGAGATAGGAATTGCACCAGGTATGCCCGACGGATCCTATATCCAGGAATTTCCTCTTTTGGGTCAGCAGGTAGATGCTTCTGCAGCCACCATAACCATTTCATCTGGAGGTGACGAGTCAGACCTTGAATATTCCACAGAGTTTATGGCCTGGCCGAGTAATGAATCTGAGCAGATTGATATCAGCGACGCAGAGCTTCTCTATGTAGGATATGGCATTCAGGCACCCGAATTTGATTGGGACGACTACAAAGATGCCGACGTACAAGGGAAAGTACTCGTCTTTAAAAACAGTGATCCCAATAACGATCCGGAGATTTTTGAGGGGGACTCGCGCCTGTATTATGGACGCTGGAGCTACAAATTTGAAAAAGCTGCTGAAATGGGGGCACTGGGTGCAATCATCATTCACACCACGCCAACAGCTGGCTATCCGTGGAGTGTGGTCTCAAACAGCTGGGGACGCGAACGGTTTTTGCTTAAAAGTGGTGACGACAATGTTATGCAGATGCCCGAATTCAATGGCTGGTTTACTCAGGAGAGTAGCAGCCAACTCTTTTCTGATGCGGGACTCAACCTTACAGATATGCTTGAAGCGGCCGATAGCCCTGACTTCTCTCCCGTTGCTCTTGATGGTGTTACGATGGACGTTGCACTTTCAGCAACCTATAGCGATATGAGTTCCCGCAATGTAATCGGCAAAATTACAGGAAACGATCCTGATCTGATTGATGAACACGTCATTTTCTCAACCCACTATGATCACCTGGGAATTACAAATCCGGTGGATGGAGACTCAATTAATAATGGTGCCTGGGACAATGCTTCCGGTGTGGCCGCTGTACTTGAAATGGCGAATGCGCTCAATAAAGTGAGCAGTGATTTGCGTCGTACCGTACATTTCATGTTTGTAGGTGCTGAAGAGATGGGGTTGTTGGGATCCAAATATTGGTCAGAGAACCCAACGGTTCAACCCGGAAAAGTATCTGCGAATTTCAACATCGACAGCATGCAGATTTTTGGTGAGACTGAAGACCTGGTGCTTGTTGGCTACGGACGAAATTCACTGACGGATGTGTTCCGGGAACATGCAGAGGCTGCGGGCCGAACTATTGAACCTGACCCACAGCCACAACAGGGATTCTTCTATCGATCAGATCACTTTTCATTTGCCAGAGTCGGTATTCCGGCAATCTATCCCAATCCGGGCCGGAATTTTATCGATAAGCCCGACAACTATAATGCTACGGTTGACAGCGTGACTGCTGCAAACTATCATTCGGTTTCAGATGAAATCAACGAGTATTGGGATATGAGCGGCATGACAAACGATACGCACCTCATTTTCCGAACAGCACTCGACGTGATAAATCGTGACGAAATGATGGAATGGGAAGCAGGCGACGAGTTCGAAGCTATCCGAAATGAAATGCTCCAGGCTGTAGAATAAACTACATTCAGCATTCATATTGAGGGGCTAGATTCAGTCGTTTCAATAACTAATTAGCTGTGCGTGCATCACACCTGCACCTTTTTGATGTCGAAATTATAGCCTAAAATCATTCTATGAGTCACTCTCAGTTTCCATATTCCCGGCCGCGGCGCTTGCGAAAATCGACTAACATTCGGCGAATGGTCGAAGAGCACCACTTGACGCCTTCCGATTTCATTGCGCCTTTATTTATTATGGAAGGATCCGGCACCAAAGAAGAGATTCCATCCATGCCGGACTACTACCGTTTTACACTCGATTTGCTGATGAATGAAATTCAGGAGATCAGTGAGCTTGGAATCCCGTCCGTGCTGTTGTTTGTAAAAGTACCCGATGAAAAGAAAGACAACAAAGGGTCTGAAGCACTCAATCCGGATGGGTTAATGCAGACGTCCGTCCGTACTATCAAAGAGGCGTTTCCCGAGATGGTTGTGATGACAGATGTTGCCCTGGATCCCTACAGCAGCTATGGCCATGACGGAATTGTAGAGGACGGTCAGATTTTGAATGACGAAAGTGCCGACCTGCTTGCCAAAATGGCGGTAAGCCACGCTGAGGCAGGCGCCGATTTTGTGGCGCCATCAGATATGATGGACGGAAGAATTCTGGTGATGCGCGACGCCCTTGAGGAGATGGGATTTCATCAAACCGGTATCATGGCTTACAGTGCAAAATACGCCTCAAGCTATTATGGCCCGTTTCGTGATGCACTAGACAGTGCTCCGGGGTTTGGGGATAAAAAAACCTATCAAATGAACCCTGCAAACAGCCTTGAAGCTATCAAAGAAGCCATTTCTGATGAACAGGAAGGAGCAGATATTGTTATGGTAAAACCAGGTCTTCCCTATCTCGATATTGTTCGTGCTGTAAAAGAATCAGTTCATGTGCCGGTGTCTGTTTATAATGTCTCAGGCGAATATGCCATGATAAAAGCTGCTGCAAAAAACGGGTGGCTAAATGAAGAGGATGCAATGATGGAGGCACTGATCGCGTTTAAACGTGCAGGTGCTGATCTCATCGCCACATATTTCGCTAAAGAGGCGGCACGATTGTTGTAAAGACGTATCAGCACTTATCTGTACTGCTAAATGGCAGACAGTAACCCATCAAACAAATAGTTTAATAACGATATACAGATGAAAAGAGTAGCATTATTTTTAGCCACAAACCTTGCGATCATTATTGTTGCAAGCATCACCCTGTCCCTGCTTGGGGTTGGGTCGTTCCTTGATGAAACCGGAACCAACCTGAATCTTCAGGCACTCCTCATATTCTGCTTCGTATTTGGAATGCTTGGGTCCGGGATATCACTGCTATTGTCAAAAAAGATTGCCAAGTGGACCACAAAGGTCAGAGTCATTGATGAACCATCAAATGAACGCGAACGGTGGCTTGTACAAACTATTGAAGATCAGGCCAGGGATGCAGGTATAGGAATGCCTGAAGTGGGCATTTTTCCGGCCCAGCAAGCTAACGCATTTGCTACCGGAGCCAACCGTAACAAAGCTTTGGTTGCGGTTAGCGAAGGCATGCTCCAGCGGTTTGACCGTGACGAGATTAAAGCTGTGCTTGGACATGAAGTAGGCCACGTCGCTAATGGCGATATGATTACGCTTGCCCTGATCCAGGGAGTTGTAAACACATTTGTTATGTTCCTTGCACGAATCATCGGGTTTGCAGTGGACCGCGTGATTCTAAAAAATGAACAGGGCCTTGGCATCGGCTATTTTATCACAACTATAGCTGCAGAAATTATTCTGGCGATTCTTGCATCAACCATTGTCTTCTGGTTCTCCCGACGCCGTGAATTTTATGCTGATGAGGCCGGAGCACGATTCGGATCCCGCCAGGGCATGATAGCTGCACTACAGCGGCTGCAGAAAGAGTCTGAAGTTCCAAACCAACTGCCAGATTCTATGCAAGCATTTGGCATAACCAGCGGCAAAAAGAAGGGATTCAAAGCTTTATTTACCACACACCCTCCTCTTGAAGAGCGAATTAATGCGCTCAGAAATATGACGGACTAACAAATTAGAATATAGACTTGAGTCGTGAGTCCTGAGAATTGTTCTCTTTGCTCACGACTCAGGACTCAATACTCATGACTAAACACCTTATGCTTTTAAAAAGCGAGTATCTTTACGAGAGAGCTAAAAAATTCATACCGGGCGGCGTCAATTCGCCTGCCAGGGCGTTCAAATCTGTCGGGGGCGTTCCTGTCTTTTTTAAAAAGGCAAAGGGATCCATCATCACAGATGAGGATGACAATACCTACATCGATTATGTAGGATCATGGGGACCGATGATACTTGGCCATGCATATCCGCCCGTCGTTAAAGCCGTGCAGGATGCATCGTTTAATTCAACCTCATTTGGCGCTCCGACTATTGCAGAAATTGAGATGGCCGAACTCGTCCAGCGAATGGTTCCAAACGTAGATAAAGTCCGCATGGTGAATTCCGGCACGGAAGCGTGCATGAGTGCTATTCGGGTAGCACGCGGCTATACCGGACGCGATAAAATCATCAAGTTTGAAGGCAACTATCACGGACATGGTGACTCTTTTCTGATTAAAGCAGGCAGTGGTGCCTTAACACTTGGAATGCCAAGCAGTCCTGGTGTGACAGAAGGAACGGCGAAAGACACACTAAATGCTGACTACAACGACCTTGAAAGCGTCAAAAAACTACTCGATGAACATAAGGGCGAAGTTGCTGCCATTATCCTTGAGCCGGTTGCTGGAAATATGGGTTGTATTCCGCCGAAGCCTGACTTTCTTGAGGGGCTAAGAAAACTGTGTGATGATCACGATGTAGTTCTGATTTTTGATGAAGTCATGACCGGATTCCGACTCTCCAGAGGTGGCGCACAGGAACGGTTTAATGTATGGGCTGACCTGGTAACCTTCGGGAAAATTATCGGCGGCGGTCTCCCTGTTGGTGCATATGGCGGCAAGCAGGAAATCATGGACGTGGTAGCGCCGGATGGCCCTGTTTACCAAGCCGGAACACTTTCAGGTAATCCGCTTGCAATGAGTGCCGGAAAAGCACTTCTTGGCGTACTCGATAAACACCCTGAATATTATGTAGAGCTTGAGGAGAAAACAGAATATCTGAGAAAAGGGCTTGCCGAGGTTCTCACAAAACATGATGTAACCTATCAGATGCACCAGGTTGGCTCGATGCTGAGTATCTTTTTTACTGATGCAGAAGTCATAAACTTTGAAACGGCCAACACAACGGATCAGGACTTTTTCAGGAAACTTTACCATCAGCTCCTTAAACGAGGCATTTACCTGCCCCCATCTCCCTTTGAAAGCTGGTTCCTTTCAAAATCCTTAACCTACGAGATGCTCGACAAAACAATCGTGGCAATGGATGAATCACTTGATGAACTCGCTTTGAACAACGAATAATTATTTATCCGGCTGATCGTAAAGGATACTTGATCCTTGATCCGGCCGGATGCATTTTTTTAAATGACGCCACCTCTTTGAAGCATCTGGGATGAACTGTTTTTATTAATTCCATTCGGCATTTAAGCAACTATTTAATAGCTGAACCGACTAAATTCGCTAACCTCTTTTTCGCTCTTTCACTCTATCCGAAAAATCCTTATATAGATAGAGGTTAACAGTGTTAACTTGATCTCATTTACCCTAATAACCGCTTTTTTCTGATTTATGATTTGACGTATGTAAACTTATAAAGTGAGGATACTGCAGAAATCTGCTAACTATCTACACTGATCAAGTATATCAGCCGGCGGTTCACAATTAAATGTTTAGATATCCATGGCCAAGTCAGATAATACCAAAGCAAATGATGTAGTTTTTATTAATGGCGGTCGCACACCCTTTTTAAGGGCCGGAACCGATTTCAAAAAACTAACCGCATATGATCTGGGGCGTCGAGCTATTGCAGGACTTGTTAGCACAACCAAGTTGGACGGAGAACATATCGACCGCGTCTATTTTGGAAACGTAATTCAGGACGTCAATACCAGTAATGTGGCGCGTGAGTGTTCCCTGGCCGCCGGACTACCCGATTCAATCCCGGCCGCAACCATATCAATGGCATGTATTTCATCAAACATGGCGCTGACAAGCGCCATGGATACCATCAAGGCGGGCAGTGCCCAAGCTGCAATTGTCGGCGGAACTGAGGTAATGAGTGATATCCCCATCCGCTTTCGTAAGAAATTCAGGCAAAAACTATTGGAAACCCAGAAATATAAATCTCCGACCGACTATCTGAAGTTTTTCAAAAATCTGAAGCCGTCTGATCTGCTTCCAGAGATTCCATCTATTTCAGAATTTTCTACCGGCGAAACGATGGGAGAAAGCTGTGATAAAATGGCTGCCAAATATGATATCTCCCGTGAAGAGCAAGATGCTTATGCGCTTCGGTCACACCTGAAGGCAGACCAGGCCAAGGATCATCTATCGAATGAAATTTTTCCCGTTTCTTTAGAAAACGGCACCCGGATTGTGGACCAGGACAACGGCATTCGGGGTGATAGCTCGCCTGAAAAACTTGCAAAACTGAAACCTGCGTTCATCAAGCCCCACGGAACAGTTACCGCTGGTAACGCATCATTTCTGACTGACGGAGCTTCGGCCGGACTCGTAATGAGCCGCGAGTTTGCTTTAAAAAATGGCTACGAGCCTAAAGCTGTTTTACGATCCTATAGCTATGTAGCTAAACGCCCGGGCGATGAATTACTGATTGGGCCCGCACTTGCTGTTCCCAAAGTTCTTGATGACATGAACCTCAGCCTTGACGATATAGACGTTTTTGAATTTCACGAAGCGTTTGCAGGCCAGATGCTTACCGTCCTTAAAGCGTTGGCAAGTGATGAATTTGCCAAAGAACGCCTCAATCGAAAAAAAGCTGTTGGCACGGTTCCATATGATACCCTCAATAGCTGGGGAGGATCTCTTTCAATTGGCCATCCATTTGGAGCCACAGGTGTTCGGCTTGTAACAACTGCTGCCGACCGCCTCATTGACAGCAAAGGAAAATACGCATTAATAGCAGCCTGTGCTGCTGGTGGGCAGGGTCATGCAATGGTTATTGAGAGATTTGAGTCATAAGTATTGAGATAAGAGATGTAAGATTTTTCCTCTTCCCCTCTTGAGGGGGATAGATGAATGAGTGTTCAGCGAATTTATCAGGGGAGAGTTAACTGATTTAGCTGAACACTGCAATTGACGTTTAGAGCTCAGAAATTGTTCTTAAAGATCAAAACCCTGAAAGCAGATTTTCGATAGAAACGATTTTCAACAAATTAAAAACATTGAAACCATGGCTAAGAAAAAAAATATCCTGAAAGAAGAAGTCATTGACAGTGTAGTAATTGTAACGCTCGACGCACCTGGTGAAAAGGTCAATAAGCTGGACGAACAACTTATTGATGAATTTTCCAGCCTGCTTGACAAACTCGAAGAAAATGAAGAACTCACCGGTGCAGTACTGCTCAGCGGTAAAGAAAACAATTTCATCGCTGGAGCAGACATTGAGATGTTTAAAACACGCGACACCGCCGAGGAGCTTTCAGAGCTTAGCTGGACAGGTCACGAGATTTTACTTCGGGTCGAAAATTTCCCAAAACCAATTGTGGCGGGGATTCATGGTTCCTGTATGGGCGGAGGAACTGAACTTGCTCTCGCATGCCATTATCGACTGGTATCTGATCATTCAGACACAAAAATTGGCCTGCCTGAAGTGAAGCTGGGACTGCTCCCTGGCATGGGTGGCACGCAGCGTCTGCCACGCTTGATCGGGATTCAAAAAGCACTTCCATATTTATTAACCGGCAAAAACATGTATTCTCGTCAGGCAAGACGAACCGGTTTTGCTGATAAAGTTATTCATCGCCATGCGCTTAAAGATGCCGGAATTAAAGCAGTTGAAAAACTTTCTCAAAAATCTGCAAGTCATCCGGACAAACGCTCGCTGCCGGAAAAACTGCTCGAGAGTAATCCGTTGACGCGAAAAATTATCTTCTCACAGGCAAGAAAAAAGACGCAGGGTCAGACGAAAGGCAATTATCCTGCTCCTTTCAAAATTATTGATGCCGTTGAGTACGGATTCAATAACGGATTTAAGAAAGGCATTAAGAATGAGTCGAAGCTATTTGGTGAGCTGTCCGTTACGCCCGAATCACGCGCCCTGGTGCAGCTCTTCTTTGCAATGAATGAAGCGAAGAAAAATCCAATGGAAGAGAAGAAGAAAGAGATCAACAAAATAGGTGTTCTGGGGGCTGGACTGATGGGATCCGGTATTGCTCAGGTCAGTATTGAAGACGGTATCCATGTGTGGCTGAAAGATCAAACCATGGAAAATGCTGTTAAAGGTGAAGCAGGCATTGAAGATGATCTTGAAGAGAAGGTTGCAAAGAAAATTATGACTTCTTTTGAAAAGGACGAACAAATCAGCCGAATTCATCCCACCACAAGCTATGACAATTTTGACCAGCTGGGCCTGGTGATTGAAGCTGTGTTTGAAGACCTCGACCTTAAACAGTCCATTGTTGAGGAAGTAGAATCCAACGGGTCGGATCAATTGATTTTTGCATCCAATACGTCTTCACTGCCGATCAGCGACATTGCAGAAAAAGCAAAGCGCCCCGAACTGATTCTTGGTATGCATTACTTTTCGCCCGTTCAGAAAATGCCTCTGTTGGAAATTATCAAAACAGATAAAACAGCAGACTGGGTAATAGCCACGGCTTATGATGTGGGTTTACGACAAGGGAAAACCGTAATTGTAGTAGATGACGGCCCCGGTTTTTATACGACCCGAATTTTGGCTCCCTTCATTAACGAGGCACTGCTAATGCTCGAAGAAGGCGTAGCAATCGAACAGCTTGATAAGACCATGAAAAAGTTTGGCTTTCCTGTTGGACCGGTGGCTCTGCTTGATGAAGTCGGAATCGATGTTGGCGCTCATGTCGCTGGAGTTTTAGGTGATACATTTGAAGAACGAGGCGCAAAAACCAGTAAAAAAGCAAAAGAACTGATGGATGCCGGCTATAAAGGCCGAAAAAACAAGAAAGGATTCTACAACTATAGCGAGGATAAGAAGAAAGATGTGAATAAAGAGATTTATGACTTCTTTGGTGGAGTAAAGCGAAAAGAATTTAAACCGATAGAGATCCAGCAGCGGTTATCTCTCGTGATGGTGAACGAGGCGGTACACTGCTTGCAGGATGAGATTCTGAAAAATCCAACTGACGGGGATCTCGGTGCCATTATGGGCCTTGGGTTCCCACCTTTTCTCGGCGGGCCTTTCCGATATGTAGACCGAGAGGGCGCATCAACTATTGTTGAGCGTATGGAAATTCTGCAGACCGAGCTTGGTGATCGATTCAAGCCGGCAGAACTGCTAAAGACACATGCTAAAAACGGAACCTCATTTCATGGTGAATGATTTAATGATTGAATAAATAAACAGGAGGCTCCTCAGGAGCCGATCGGATGCTTGCGGTATTTTGGTCTATAACCAGGGGATTCCTGCGGAATCATTCTGGGTTTAAATCCGCTCAAAAATAATAATTGAATCTATACACTTAAGAGCTCATTTTATCTCCCATGTACCAGCTCATCTGATCCACCAACCCGGTTAGGAGCGTCCTATTTGCAGGCCTCGAATTACCCCCATTGCCTACTGACATGCTCCTGCAAAAGGACCCAAATTATAGGCAGACCTTGAATCACCCCATTGCCCATTCATCCGCCGCAGCAGGGGCGTCCTATTTATTGCTATGAAACCAGTCTATATCCAAACCCAAATCCTGCTCCGAAGGGGCGTTCCGTATATTAAAAAGATTCCTCCTCCCGCATCATTGAATTAATAAATTCTTGACATAAAACCATTCTTGATATTATAGATCACTCCTGAAATCCTGGATTTTCAATTGACACTGGAAAATCAATTACAACCCTGCAAACTCATTGTACACCGCTCAAAATTATCCTATCTTTGAAGGCTGATCAATCAATTAATAAAAATCTGATTTTATGACATTTTTAAACATTTTTTTCATGATGGGTTCACCGTCCGGCGACAGTGGAGGCCTAATTAATCTGCTCTTTCTTGGCGCACTCTTTTTTGTATTCTACTTTTTCATTATTCGTCCCCAAAGCCAGCGCCAAAAAGAGATCAAGAAAAAGGTTGATGAACTGAAAAAAGGAGATAAAGTAGTAACCGGTGGCGGAATGATTGGCACAGTGAACAGTATCGACGAGGAGACTGTTTTATTGGAAATTGATAGCGGAGTTAAAGCCCGTTTTCAAAAAGGATCGATCACCGATGTGAACCCGGGCAAGAAATAACAGTGCCTTAGGGATTTTTTTAACACATTTTTGAGCTTATGACTTCGTCTCCATTTCATTCCATTCCTGAAGCAATTGAGGACATTCGCAACGGTAAAATGATTATCGTGGTAGATGACGAAGACCGTGAAAATGAAGGCGATTTTCTCATGGCGGCTGACAAAGTCACGCCTGAAGCGGTTAACATCATGGTAAAACATGGACGTGGTCTTGTTTGTGTGCCAATAACCAAAGAACGCGCACATGAGCTCGAGCTCGACTACATGGTCACGGAAGGGGCTGATCCTGATGAAGCAGCCTTCACCATTTCTGTGGATCACAAAAAACTAACGACCACGGGAATCTCTGCCCCCGACCGTGCAAACACCATAAGGGAGCTTATCAACCCGGATGCTGATCCTTCTGATTTTCGGCGACCCGGACACATTTTTCCTCTGATTGGAGTTAATGGTGGTGTTTTGAGACGCGCCGGACACACCGAAGCTGCTATTGATTTTGCACGTTTGGCCGATTGTAAGCCAGCTGGCATTATATGTGAGATCATGCATGATGATGGTGAAATGGCTCGTCTGCCCGAACTGATCGAACTTTCCAAAAAATTTGATATGAAGCTGGTGACGATCAAAGATCTGATCGCTTACCGAATGAAACACGAATCACTTGTGAGTAACATCATGAGTGTTGAGATGCCGACTATTTACGGCGATTTCATGCTTCACGTTTTTGAAGAAAAACTCACTGGTGAATACCATCTTGCATTTGCCAAAGGAGAATGGAGTGACGACGACCCTGTGTTGGTGCGTGTTCATTCAGCTAATCCACTGGGCGATATTTTTGGAAGTAAGCGCAGCAACAAAACTGCCATATTACAACAAAGCCTGAGATTAGTAGACAAATCAAATCGTGGTGTTGTACTCTACATGGATCAGATGAGCAATGAATACAGCATTCTCGACCAAATCACTGCGATGAGACTCCAGGAAGAAGGCCTCAGTAAAAAAGAGATCAAATCTAAACTTGGGGCTAAAATGGATTCCAGGGACTACGGTGTCGGAGCCCAGATTCTGCATAGCCTCGGAATACGGAAACTTCGTCTGCTTACCAATAATCCTGTGAAACGTGTTGGCCTGAACAGCTTTGGGCTGGAGATGGTAGAAGAGGTTCCGATTCCTCTTGATCATATCGATACAGATCATCCTGAAGAAAAGCTAGACAAGCCACAAACCAAAGAAGGCTTTTTGAAACGCCTGATGCTGGAATAACTTCTCTTCCTATTGGGCATCAAAGCACGAGTGATGCTCCTCCACGCCTTGTGTCTCCAACCCCTGAATAGCGTTTACCATGGACGCACACAGAATGAGCTCCTCCAAAAAACAGGCTTTTATTCATCCATATTTTCTGATCCGGATAGCGGGATTCAAGCTGACTGACTGATTCAAAATCAATGCCGCCTTCGGCATTAAGTTTTCCTCTCTCAAAATGGACTCTCGGAGCATTCACCGCATCAGATAACGACATATCATGATCTGTTATATTCAGTATCAGCTGAAGGATGGCAGAACGAATTCTATTAGAGCCACCGGAACCAAATACTATGGTTTTGTTATTCTTCATTTTTAATAACCCCGGCGTCATCATCGATGAAACCCGGCTGTCTGGTTTCCATTGATGAAACCCGCCAGGATTCAAATCCTCCTCACCCAGCATATTGTTAAGCATGATTCCCGTTCCGGGAATCATTATCCCGCTGCCCTCTCCATTACTAGATGTGAGGCTTGCTTTATTACCATAACCATCAGCCACACTGATTTGCGTAGTTCCTTTGAAAGCCTTGACGCGCTCCAGAATCTGGTCTCTGTATAGGTTAAGAAACTCTTTATCCAACAGGCTCTCATCCATCTTTATCTTATGTTCAACGAGCGATTCAACACGTGCACTGTCCGTCATGCGCTGGATTTCAGCAAGTTGGATAATATGATCACTGCTTCCAAATTTCGGCACATCTCCACCAAGCGATTCGAGTAGCTTCAAAGAAAAAGCTATGAGCAAACCGCCAGATCCTGGTGGCGGATTCAATGCGATACTGTTGCCTTTGTACTTTAGTTTGAGTGGTTCGCGATGAATAACACGATAGGATTCAAAATCTCTTCTTGAAAGATGGCCATGAGGCTCTTCTGTTACTGAGACTGCAGATTCTGCGATTTCGCCTCCATAAAATTCCTGACAGCCATCTTTTACAAGTATCTCCAGGGTATTCGCCAATTCTGGCTGTATCAGCGTTTCACCTTCATTGATCACATCGCCAGGACTCGCCTTACTTTTGAAGATATCCAAGGCAGAATCTGACGATTCATAAATCGGTTTCACAATTTCAAATATGCCGCTCTGGAATGAATTCATTTTCACCCCGTTGCGTGCAAGGTAAATAGCTTCTTCGGCCAGCCTCTTAATAGGAAATGAACATAGATTTCGATGTATATCAAACAACCCTTTAACAAGGCCGGGTACAGCCACAGCGCCGGCACCGATTCTATACTCCTGTTTGGTTTCACCGAAATCCGCGCTTATAGGATGAAAGTCTAAATTTTCAGCCTTTGATTTCTTGATGGGTGTCTGAACAAAAAAATCATAAACTTCTTGCTTTCCGGTATCCTTTTCAGCGAAGAGAAACCCGCCGCCGCCAAGAGATGTGAGAACCGGCTCAACGACAAGGGCAGTAAACTGTGCCCCAACAGCCGCATCAAATGCATTGCCACCTTCTTTCAAAATGCTTTCCGCCGTCCTGGCTGTGATAGAATGTCCGGCTGCAACAGCACCTTTCAATTTTGTCATTTACTTATTCTGAAGTCTGTAAAATGCAGATTTGATCGGCTTTATTTTAAGATAGATGAATCGAAAACCTTTCAAAAATCTCCAAATGCCCGATGGAAGGGGTTAATTCATTTCAAATATGACCAGAGAAATGCTAAATCAATCCAACTGAAGAGAGCTGCCCTGTTGAATTAAGACTTTGGGTTATTTGCAGCATCGTTAGCAGAAGGCATTTCATCTTCAATTTCTGCGGATTCTACTGATCCGGACGATTCATTTTCACGATACTTATGGTCTGTTTCTTCCCCGGAGTTGATCACTTCTGATACCGGTTCTGCTTGCGATGACTTACTTATGTCTGCTGATTCTGGAGATGTATCCTCACTCCCTTCTGGTTCAGGCATAATTTTCTTGTGAAAGAGCAGCATTGTAATAATCGAAGTCGTGATAGCAATATCAGCTACATTAAAGATATATGGAAATACGGGTGTATCGCCTATTCTGAGATTGAAATGGATGAAATCAACGACATGTCCATCCAGTACACCGCCGTAACCTCCCACGATACCCATAAATATACGATCCGTGATGTTTCCCAATGCACCACCCAAAATCAGGCCCATACAGAGGAGATAAGCCAAATTTGCGCTTTTTATAGTGAAGAGTATATAAGTAACAATCGCAATTGTTGCTGCAATAGCTATAATGCTGATAACCGGGGTTGACAGCCAGTCCATGCCCATGGCCATCCCCGGGTTCTTCGTAAAATTGAACGCAAGCCATCCCTCAATTACATCAAGGCGATGCAACCCGGGGCTTGTGCGAACAATCTGCTTTGTAACCTGATCTACTACCAGTACTATAACAACCGGAAGAAAGAGGACCAGTAATTTTTTGTTTCGTAAGGACAAAGTCGTGTTTATCTGCGTTTTAGTTTCGCATCAATACTAAGCTGCGTATGTGGCACGGCCTCGAGTCTGCCCTTGGCAATCTTATTACCGGTCACTTTACATACTCCGTACGTTTTGTTCTGAATACGAACAAGAGCATCATCCAGATAACGGATGAACTTTTTAGTTCTGTTAAAAAGCATATACGTTTTTTCACGTTCCTGAGCATCCGTTCCGGCATCAGCCATGTGAAACGAATAAGCTGATTCGTCCGAAGAATTTTCCATGCTTTCACGCAAAGACGTTTGAAGCGCATTCAATTCTTTTTCAGCTTCATCACGTTTTTTGATGATGATCTGCTTAAAATATTCGAGCTCTTCATCACTGTAGGGTGATATACGTTCACTCGTCTTGGAATCTTTTGAAGAAGCCATATGACAATCCTATCTGTTAGTTATTTATCGTTCTCTGTATCGAAATCTCACACTCTTCACCTTCAATATCCCATGATTTTATGAAATCAGGTTCATCGAGAGTTTCACTCTGGATGGATTCTGCAAGAGTTTCGGTTTTTATGGTTTCGAGTCTTTCTTTAATAGCCGTCTCAAGGATTTCAGACCCATTATAACCGATCTTAATTCGATCCGTCACGTCATAATCCGCTTCCTTGCGCATATTCTGCACTCGGTTCATAAATTCGCGGGTAATGCCTTCCCTGAGCAGTTCATCTGTTATTTCGGTATCCAGCGCAACTGTGATACCATCTTGTGTTTCAACCGACCAGCCTTCCAGGCCCGTACGTTGAATTTCAAGTTCGTCACTACTGATCAATACATCTGTATCATCATCAATAGAAAGTGTTACAGAACCTTTCGTTTCAAAATCATTAATTTCCTCGTTGGTCATATCTCTCACTTTCGCAGCAACAGCCTTCATTTTGCTGCCAAGACGCTTGCCCAACTTAGGAAAATTCGGTTTTGCTGATTTATCGACAATACCTGAATCATCGTCAACAAATTGAATATCCTTAACGTTAACCTCATCCAGAATAATATCTTTGACCGCCTCTACTATTGCTCGATTTTCCTCATCCATAGGTATAATGATCCGTGAAAGAGGCTGACGAACATTGATATCGATCTGGTTTCGCATCCGCAATACAACTGTACTGACCGTGCGCGCAACGTCCATACGAAGTTCTAATTGTTTGTCAATGGCTGTTTCTTCAACCGTTGGATAAAACGACAAATGCACAGACATTTCATCTTTAGCCGTTACCTGGTTCAGCTTACTGAACAGCCATTCACCCATAAACGGTGCAATAGGGCTTATTATTTTCGCAAGGCTCACAAGGCATTCATACAGAGTCTGGTAAGCAGCCGTTTTGTTGATGCTCTTACCTTCTTTCCAGAAGCGCCGGCGGCTTCTGCGTACATACCAGTTGCTTAGTTCTTCAACAAATTGTTCGATATCGCGCGCTGTACGGGTCGGCTCATATTCATCAAGGTGCTCATCAACTTGCTTCACCATGCTGTTCAGCCGCGATATAATCCAGCGGTCCATTTCGGTGCGTTCAGTCTTCGGAAGTTGTGATCCCGAATAAGTAAACCCATCAATATTGGCGTACATCGCAAAAAACGAGTATGTATTTACGATCGTATTGAAAAACTTACGCTGTGTTTCTTTGAGTCCTTCTTCGCTAAATTTCAGGTTTTCCCAGGGCGATGAGTTACTCATCATATACCAGCGAACCGTATCAGCACCGTATGTCTGGAGCATCTCGAACGGTTCCACGGCATTGCCTTTCGACTTACTCATTTTCTCGCCGTTCTCGTCAAGCACAAGGCCGTTGGACACGACATTCTTGTATGCCGGTTTATCAAACAGCATAGTTCCCAGTGCATGCAGCGTATAAAACCACCCACGGGTCTGGTCAACTCCCTCAGCAATGAAATCAGCGGGAAAATTCTCTTTAAATTTCTCTTTATTCTCGAATGGATAGTGCCACTGAGCCCACGGCATGGACCCTGAATCAAACCAGACATCCATTAGATCAGGTACACGTTTCATTGTGCCGCCATCTGGTGCATCCCACGTCAGGTCATCGATATAAGGACGGTGCAAGTCAATATCCACATCATCAGAGAGTCCGGCTTTCTTCCTAAGCTCTTCAACGCTTCCAATACATTCTATGTAGTCAGGATCTTTTGTGCTCATCCAGATAGGTAGCGGCGTGCCCCAGTATCGCTGGCGTGAAACAGCCCAGTCAACATTATTTTCAAGCCAGGTTCCGAAACGGCCGGTTCCTGTACTTTCGGGCTTCCAGTTAATGTCTTTATTATACTCCACCATTTTTTTCTTGACGTCGGTGGTTTTAATAAACCACGACTCAACCGGATAACTCATCAGGGGCGTGCCTTTTCGCCAGTCAAATGGATAGTTGTGAAGATAGGTCTCATGCTTGTACATAAGGCCTTTTTCCTTGATAGCCCGGCTAATATCCTTATCAGCATCCTTAAACCACTGTCCTTCAAAATCGACAGCCTTCTCGGTAAACCGGCCCTCCTCATCAACCGGGTTAAACATAGGGATATCCCATTTTTGACCGGTTGCGTAGTCATCTGCACCAAATGCAGGAGCGGTATGTACTACGCCGGTGCCATCTTCAGTTGTTACGTAATCAGCCTCCACAACACGCCATGCTTCATCTTTGTCAAAATCCTTCAGTGCGTAGTCAAATACAGGCGTATATACCCAGCCTTTAAGGTCACTTCCTTTATAACTGTCAACAATTTCGTAATCTTGATCTATAGCATCTTCAAGGCAATCTTTAGCCAGAATCAGATATTCTTCATTTCCATCTTCCTGAACTTTTATTTTTACGTACTCCAGCTCAGGATTAACAGCCAGTGCCATATTGGAAATAATGGTCCAGGGCGTGGTGGTCCAGGCAAGAAAGTAGACATTCTGATCAGCTTCGAGTGGAAACTTCACATAAATAGATGGATCCTGCGTCTCTTTGTAGCCAAGACTCACTTCGTGTGATGACAGTACTGTGCCACTTCCAGGTGAATACCACTGGATTTTGTATCCTTTGTATACTAGGTTTTTTTCGTAAAGCTGTTTAAAAGCCCACCAAACAGACTCTATATAGTCGTTCTCGAATGTTACATATGGATTTTCAAGATCAACCCAATACCCCATTCTGTTGGTAAGATCATCCCAAAGATGCTTGTACTTCAGGACACTTTCCCGGCACTTGGCATTATATTCTGCCATACCGTATTCTTTAACCTGAGAACGACCTTCAAGGCCCAGCTCTTTTTCAACTTCGATCTCTACCGGCAGGCCATGGGTATCCCATCCGGCTTTTCGGTTGACCCGAAACCCTTTCAGTGTCTTGTACCTGCAGAATAGGTCTTTGACCGTCCGGGCCATTACATGATGTATTCCCGGTTTTCCATTTGCGGTTGGAGGTCCCTCATAGAAAGTAAAAGGAATGCCATCTGCACGCGAATCAAGACTCTTTTTGAAAATATCGTGTTCCGCCCACCAATTTAAAATTTCAACTTCCGCTTTGGGATACGCAAGCTGTTTTACTTCTTCAAATTTTTTACTCATACAGAACGAGTTCGTTCTAAAATTCATCCATTGATAAGTCCGTAATATACGAAATCGGTTGCAATGAATATAACTGCTGATACAGTGTATTTTACACTGCAGATTATTAAGGCCGGTCAAGATAGAAGGAGAAGCGGAGAAAGTCAGATTAATTATACGTTCATCTGCGAGATGAGATAGCTTCAGAATATTCGAAAAAGCTCTAAAAGCCTAATAATAAGACACTTACCTTTAAAGAAATAACCTGAACTTTTCACGGTTCACTTTCTTTATTTTATGTAAAGCTTAACTAAAACAACTACTCTGATGTCTAAAGTAATACGATATACTCTTCTGGGACTCTTTCTGATTATTGGCGCTGCACTGCTTACGCTTTCATTTACACTTGACTCTATTGTCTCTTCAGGTATCGAGGAAACCGGATCTGAAATGACCGGCACGGCCGTAACTGTTGACAATGTGTCGATCTCACCATTTTCCGGCAGCGGAACCATTAGCGGATTTCGTGTTGCAAATCCTGATGGATATTCACAGGACTATGCTATCACTATCCAGACGATGTCTATTCAGCTGGAGCCCTTTACACTTTTTTCTGATGAAATCGTTATCAATCAAGTCATGATTACTGATGCTTCTGTTTTCGTTGAACAGAAGCTGCCTGAAAATAACATCAGGGAGATAATGGCCCATATAAATTCCGTGCCTGAAGGTGAGGCGTCAGATGCCCGGCTGATCATCGAACTTTTTGTTCTTGAGAACGGCACAGCTGACCTGTTCACCGATGTAGGCGGAGAACGGTCTGCCCGGGTAGAGATTTCAAGAATAGAACTGCAAGATCTTGGCAGGGAAAGCGGACAGGAAACAGCCGAGGCTGTCATCAAAGAGGTAGCTGAAGAAGTGGCTGGCGAATCATTGCAGGCTGCCGTTGAAAGCGGTGGTGAGCAGCTGCGTGATGCGCTAAGGGATCTTTTTAATTAGAAAACTTTGTTTGGAGAGAGTGACACATAACGATCGATACGTCGATAAATCGGAAATCTCAAGAATCGCTAAATTGTTGAGGGCCGGCAACTGGCCAGGACGCAAACGTGTTTTGATTTAGCGATTTATAAGACGTAGAGACGTAACGATTTACGATCTTCTTT
>Ga0209942_1000415_pt1 | contig 26451 bp, 24 predicted proteins | sample SalPonR1_A_D2_MG_FD_185695 | JGI IMG/M metagenome (GOLD analysis project Ga0209942, IMG submission 185695) | Salt pond soil microbial communities from South San Francisco under conditions of wetland restoration - Salt Pond MetaG R1_A_D2_MG... ...
TCGGTCAATGTATGCGTTTTGACTAGGTTTGCCAGTTAGTACACCATTAAATCCTGGTTGATACTCACCGGATATCATAAACTAAAGTTAGATGATAGAACCCAACGCCTTTACAGAAATCTGTGTTGGTAGGTTCGATGATCCTGGCGTGTTTCAAGTGCCGGGTTCATCAATAGTTTGTTCGTCGATCAAAGGGCTTTAAGAACCCTAAAATTAAAATGAATTTACCGGTGATATGATGCAATGGCTTGTAGAAATAACTAACGGTATAGGTACATCGGGTATCTCCGCACTGCTTATTGGCTTGATGGTATTCAGCGTTTCAGCCATTTTTCATGGCAGAAAAGTTGTCAAAGAGCGGCCTAATAACCGGCAGTACCTATTGGCTGCCATGGTACCGTTGCTAACGGGAACGTCCTATCTGTCCATCCTGCTGGGGACCGGTGTTATGGAGCTGGCTGATGGCCGGATATACCACATCGCCCGCTGGATCGACGCGTGTTTCGTGAGCCCGCTGATCGTATTGAACATCGTTCTGCTGCTTGGTCCGCTGAAAGGAAAGCAGGCACATCTTACCACGTTCATGCTGACGGCGATAATTCTAACGATGGCCGGAGGCCTTTTTGCCGGATTACAGACAGACCCGGTCATCGGCTGGATATGGTACGGGTATGGATCTTTGGCGTATCTCGGAAGTGTGGTGCTGCTTCTCATCACTATACCAAAAGCTGCTGAGCAGAAGAATTCCATATCTCTGAATCAATTGACGGCATATCGTCGCTATGCTTCTGTTTTTGTGGTACTATCACTCGCCTTCCCGGTCATCTGGTTTTTTACCCCTGCCGCCCTGGGTCAGCTAACCCTGGATGGAGAGGTGATTGCTTTTCTGCCCTTCGACCTGGCAACCAAAGTCGGACTCATGGTCTTTGTGTCAGGGGCAGGCGAGCGTCTTCAGGGATAGTACCTTGAGGACACGGGTATTGTAGTAAATCGCTTAGCCAGCCCAAACGTCATTTAGTTAGTTTTCGACTATTTCCATAATTAATACGAGTTAGACGCCCTGAGTCAGTCCGGCATGGACAGCCTAAAATCTTCGGTTTCAAAGCGGAAATACAAAACTTGTGAACTCCGAAAAATTCACCGATTTTAAATCAGCAAATCTTCCGTTTAGGTGCACTCATGTTTCAAAGAGATGCAATTTCCAACTGAAGTAAGCGCTACCATAAATAAGATCGTAAAAGTAGATTCAGAGGATTCTTAATGATATCGTGTATGCCAAAAACTCTTTTCAGCTTTCTATTTGTAATCGCATTCCTTAGTTCAGCTCTTCATTCAGGTTTGCAGGCACAATCCAGTGAACTTCCATTTACAGAAATGGACCTCAATAACCTGGATTCCTTTGAATCCCCCTCGGCGAACTGGCAGCTGGCCGGCGACGTCTTTATGGATACCTATCAGGATCAGCATGTGGATGCTATTGACGGCACAGGGGTGTTGGTAAACACTGCAGAGGGAAATCAGCCACAGGACATTTATACGAGCTTGGATCATGGCGACATAGATCTGTCATTTGACTTTATGATGGCCAGGGAGTCAAACTCCGGTATCTACCTGCAGGGCCGCTACGAAATTCAGTTGTTTGATAGCTGGGGTATTAACAAACCAAGGTTCAGTGATTTAGGCGGCATCTACCAGTGGTGGGAGGATGGCCGCGGTGTTGGAGGGACAGCACCAAACGTTAATGCCGCATTGGCACCGGGAGTCTGGCAGCATATGGAAATCAAATTCCGTGCGCCCCGCTTCAACGAGCAGGGTCAAAAGATAGATAATGCCCGCCTGGAGGAAGTGATTCTCAACGGCAAGGTGATTCACACAGACCTGGAGCTCATTCACCCAACCGGCGGAGCGATGAGTAACGAAGAAGCACCTTTTGGCCCTCTTCGTATTCAGGGTGACCACGGGCCGGTAGCGATCAAAAATATCAGATACAAACGGTATGATAACGCCCCGCTGCAGCTTTCGGACATCTCCTATAAGTACTATGAGATGGCGCTTGAAGAGGGCGACGATCCTGCTTCAATCATAGCGTCATCTAACATAAAAACTGAAGGAACAGCTCGACAATTGACGCTTAATGAAATTGAGAGAACCGGAGAGTTTGCAATCGTCTATGAAGGCAGTCTTGAGGTGCCTGAGCCCGGCACCTATTTGTTTGAACTTCGAACTGACGGTGGTAACCTGCTGGAGATAGATGGTAATCTGCTGCTTCAAAACGGTGCTGACAATAGATGGTGGAGCCCTCATACAGCTGAGGTAGATCTCCTGGAAGGCACCCATAATATAACCCTGACCTATTTTCGTGGAGAGGACGGAGACTCACCTGTTCTCTCACTTTTAGCCGAAGGCCCCGGAATTGAAAAGCATGCTTTGCATATGTCTTCTGCATTTCCTGCAAATATCCAAAATGTATATCTGCCCAAACTTATTGATCCTGAGGATAAGCCTATCGTAATGCACGGTTTTATGCAAATGCCAGATCGGGTGCACCCCCATAGCGCAGCGGTGGGTTTCCCAGAAGATGTTCATTTCGGAATCGATCTTAATAATGGCAGTTTGATGAAGATGTGGAAAGGTGACTTTCTCGATGTGTCCTCCATGTGGGTCGGCCGTGGGGGAGGAAATTTGTCGCTAAATGAAAAGGCCGCACTGACGTTCAGCGGGGCACCGGCAATGGCTTTCCTGGATAGCCGCGACACTGCCTGGCCGGATTCCCTTCAGGAGAATGTATCCTTTGATATGCATAACTACCGTTTTGGGAATGAGAACCAGCTTGTGATTAAGTATCAGATGAATGAAATCATATTTGAAGATCACTTGGTCCCTCATAATGATGGTAAAGAACTGATGAGAACAATTCGTATAACTGAAAGTGAATCAGCCAATAATCTTTATCTGCGTATTGCAGAAGGAGACAGTATTTCCGAGCTGCCAAACGGGTTATTCCAGATTAATGATAAAGCCTATCTGATCAACCTCGGGGAGAATATCAAAAGTGAATCGTGGATTCGAAGCAGTGGTGACAGAGTAGAATTACTTGTGCCTGTAAATTCTACTGAGAACACAGAAATCTCATATAGTTTTGTCTGGTAACATTATGAACACCTTTAAGAATCTCCGAATGTATAACCGCATCACAGAAATGAATCGTATGTTATTTTCAAGCTCAGAACAGTTATTTACTCGTTTCTTCTTTTTGTTACTGCTTTTACTAATCTACAGCAATCCGGTAATTGCACAGCAGTCAGCATCTGAAGGTGATGGCGTTAGCCAAATTGATTACTACCAGATTACAACGCTTCCTGCTCCGGATGATGTGGTTCTCGAGGTGGGAGGCCTGACGTTACTGCCCAACGGTAAGTTGGCTGCGGCTACCCGACGCGGAGAAATATGGGTGATCAGCAATCCGGAGATGAAAAACGGCCGTGCACCCGTCTACACCAAGTTTGCCGAAGGGATGTACGAAAACCTGGGTCTTGAATATAAAAACGGATCGTTTTACACTTCCCAGCGTGGCGAATTGACGAAGCTTACCGATACCAACGGTGATGATGTCACTGACCTTTATGAGAGGGTCTACGCCTGGCCTATTTCTGGTCACTATCATGAATATTCGTATGGCCCTGTATTTTTACCCAATGGTGATATGGTCGTGACTGCAAATGTTGCTTTTGGTAATCCAAAGTGGTGGGAAGCGCAAAGCCATGCGCCATGGCGTGGATGGATGATGATTGTGACTCCTGAAGGCGAAATGCGTCCTTTTGCAACCGGGCTGAGATCTCCGAACGGTATCATGGTAAATGATCAGGGTGACATATTCTACTCTGAAAACCAGGGTGACTGGATCGGATCAGGGTTTATTACGCATGTAGAAGAGGGCGACTTTACGGGAAATCCGGCGGGATTGAAATGGGCAGATCATCCACTCTCTCCTGTAGATGTTGATACCTCAGAGATTATAGACAGTGAGCTACCGATGTTTGAAACGGCAAAGCGTATCCCTGCAATGAAATTGCCTGCCGTTTGGGTACCTCACACACTGATGGGTACCTCAACGGCCGGAATGGTCCAGGATACAGCCGGGGTCATTGCGCCATTTAAAGGGCATTATTTTGTGGCTGATCAAGGTCATGCACGGGTTAACCGGGCGACCATGGAGAAGGTCAGTGGAGAATATCAGGGGGCGATCTTTCCATTTATCTATGGGCTTGATTCCGGCGCATTGCGGCTGGCACTGGACGAAAGCCGGGGACAGACAATGTACGTGGGATTGACCGACCGAGGCTGGAGTTCCACCGGCGAAAAGAGCTATGGTCTGCAGCGGGTTGACTGGACCGGCGCCATTCCTTTTGAAATGAAAACCATAACCGCTGTACCTGACGGATTTAACATTGAATTCACCCATCCTGTAGACAGAGAGATTGCCGCAGATCCATCGCTTTATAATCTCACAAGCTTTACTTACAGATACCAGTATGAATATGGCAGCCCGATCATTAACCAGGAGAATGTACCGGTGAAGGGACTGCAAATCTCAGATGACGGAATGAATGTGCGCCTGGTGGTTGATAACCTGCGCCAATACTATATTCATGAAGTTAAGCTGGGTGATATTGAATCTGAATCAGGCACACCGTTACTGCATGATGTGGGATATTATACATTGAACAACATTCCTTCAGGACCAGCATTGAGCGAAAGTGAGTGGACGGCAGCTGCATCAGGATCGTCGGATGATTCATCGGTCAGCAACTCGCTCGAAACGATGGAACCATCCGTAAGTCCGGATAACGTGGACGCTGATCCGGCAGATGAGATTTCAGAACCTGCGGTTAAGCGACAGCTGGAAATGCCTGACTCGTGGAATGGAAGGGTTGACCAAACAATCGAGATGGGCACAGTTCCGGGGCTGGAATATGATAAAGATGCTATTGAAGTGAAGGCCGGCAGCCGTGTACGATTTACATTCAATAACACCGATGATATGCTGCACAACGTGGTGATCGTCAAACCGGAAACGGCCGACCAGGTGGGTGAGCAGGGGATGAATCTTGGCTTGCAGGGTGAGGCGATGCAGTATGTGCCGGATTCTGATAATGTGCTTTATCACACCAGTATCGTCCAGCCCGGATCATCAGAAACGATCTACTTTACGGTTCCGGAAGAGCCCGGAACCTATCAATATGTGTGCACCTTTCCGGGGCACTATATCACGATGCGGGGAACACTGGTTGTGACGGAGTGAACTGAAGAATATCGAACAAGGAATGACGGTTGAACCGACGAATACTGAACAAGGAATGACGATTGGAGAAGTATTGATCCTCTGGCGTTCTTAAATCCTTGCTCGATATTCAATATTCCCCTTTTGAACCGACGAATAATGAACAAGGAATGACGATTGGTGAAGTGGGCTGAATCAGTTCGTCATTCTATCTCCCCTCGAGGGGAGTACTTCGCCGAATGGCGAAGGGAGGGGTGTCGGTGAGGCTTGAAATTGGTAAGCTGGAGAGTTAGCTAATCAGTTTGTCAATCTTACTTCCTTGTTCGTCAATCGATATTCCCCTTTGAACTGAAGAATACTGAACAAGGAATGACGATTGGTGAAGTGGAGGAGATCCATCGTCAATCTTACTTCCTTGTTCCCCAATCGATATTCCACTTGGTAACCGCAGATTGATGATTGTCGAAGTGAGATTGCTGAAATAGGAGTTCTGATGTACGAATAGCGTTTGTTTGGACGATACTTCTTCAATCGTCATCCTCAATTCACCAATCGATATTCACTACCCAACCAGCCCGTTTTCCAGGCCGTATTTCTGACCATGGGTTATGCTGTCGAGAATGTCTTTTGGGTTGTTATCTTCATCAACCACAACCACAGTCGGCTTAAACCTTTTTGCTTCTTCGGAATCCATCTCGGCATATGCCATCACGATCACGCGATCATCAACCTGCGTAAGGCGGGCAGCAGCTCCATTCATACAGCATATCCGGCTACCCCGCTCTCCGGGAATCGTATAGGTCTCAAGCCGAGAACCATTGGTGATATTCACAACCTGTACCTTTTCATAGGGAAGAAGATTTGCCATCTCCAGAAGCTCTTCGTCAATAGTAATACTTCCCTCATACATGAGGTTTGCTTCTGTTACGCGCATTTGATGCAGCTTCGATTTAAACATCGTCAGTTTCATAAATCCGGACTCTTATAATTCAATCAAAATGTTATCAATCAGCCGGGTTTTGCCGAGATATGCAGCACCGGCGAGGATGTAACGCTCACCACTTGATAACGTTGTTACCGGTGAGAGCGTTTTGTCGCTAAACACGTTAAGATAATCAATTTTGAAGCCTTTTGCTTCAAGCTCATCTTTCTGATGTTCAATCAGAAGTGATGGCTCGGTTACGCCAGACGTAATATTCTGCTCAATATACTGCAAAGAGCGGTAGAGGCTCGGTGCTGTAGTACGCTCTTCGGGTGATAAATAAGCATTGCGGCTGCTGAGAGCAAGCCCGTCGTTTGCCCTCACTATCGGGGCGCCTACGATCTCAACACCGTGATTAAATTCGCGCACCATCTGCTTTATAATCTGAACCTGCTGTATATCTTTAAGGCCAAATACAGCAAAGTCTGGCTCAATCAGGTTAAATAGCTTATTGACTACCAATAATATCCCTTCAAAAAATCCCGGCCGGCTGGCTCCGCACATGTGAACATTAAGTGTATCTATCTCAATTTTCAGATATCTTGTGTCGTCGTACATCTCATCACGATCGGGGGCGAATACAATATCAACGCCCGCTTTTTCACATGCAGCCACATCTTCCTGCAGCTGTCGCGGATAGCTTTGAAAATCTTCGTTAGGGCCAAACTGTGTGGGATTTACAAATATTGATACCACCACTATGTCAGCTTTTTGCTGTGCTATATCAATCAGAGACAGATGGCCTTCGTGAAGAGCACCCATGGTTGGGACGAACCCAATAGTCGAATCGCTGTTGTGCTGACGAACAGCGCTGAGTGCACCTCTGAGTTCATCAATTGTTTTACAGACGGATACGGTTTCAGTAAGATCCGGGGAAACGCTGTCTTTGCTCATACTGCCAATTAGAGAAAAAAGAAGCGGGACTGATTTCTCGACCCCGCTTTTTTTGGTTATTAATGTGTGGGATCAGATGGCACGATCGGGATCAAAATCTTCAAGCAGCTCTTTTACGCGGCTGGTAAATGCACCTCCATGAGCGCCATCAATAATACGGTGATCATAACTCATGGATAAGAACATCTGGTGCCGGATGGCAATTACATCGCCATCAACTGTTTCCCGAACTACCGGGCGTTTTTCTATGACGCCGGTTCCAAGAATGGCAACTTGTGGCTGATTAATAATCGGCGTTCCCATCAGGTTACCCACACTTCCGTAGTTTGTAAGCGTAATGGTGCCACCCACAAGGTCATCGGGGCTGAGCTCTTTATTGCGGGCTTTGTACGCAAGATCGTTGACTGCCTTTGCGATACCCGGGAGGTTTTTATCCTGGGCCTGCTTGATGACCGGTACAATCAGTCCGCCCTGACCTCCTTCGCCCAGTGCCACGGCCAGACCAAAGTTGATATCTTTTTTGAGAATAATTTCATCTCCGTCAACAGAGCTGTTAATAAGCGGAAATTCGCCAATCGCTTTGATAAATGCCTCAATGAAAATTGGAGTAAATGTCAGCTTAATACCTGTTTGTTCCTGGAACTTCGCTTTATTCTTGTTTCTCCACTTCACGATATTTGAGACGTCCACTTCACTGAAGGTCGTAACGTGGGCTGATGTCTGCTTCGACCGGACCATATGCTCTGCTATCATCTTGCGCATACGGTCCATTTTGATGCGTTCCACGTTTTCCTGCGGACGTGAGACGTTCAGTTCGCCGGCAGAAATTTTGCTGCTGTCTGAGCTTTGCTTTTCTTTTGGCTGAGATGTTGGTTTCTTTAATCCGCCTGAACTCTTGGCAGATGATTTTTTGGGCTGAACTTTACCTTCTTTTCGGTCTTCCAGATAATTCATGACGTCACTTTTCGATACCCGCCCTTCTTTACCGCTACCCTCAATCGATTCAAGCTCTTCCTGTGATATATTCTCTTCTTTAGCAATTGATCGAACAAGGGGTGAGAAAAACCGGCCGTCGCTTCCAATGCGTTGCGGTTCCGACCCGTTGCCTTCAGCGTCTGCTGTAGATGTTGTACTTTCAGCTGAAGCAGTTTCTGTTGCCTCAGCTGCTTTAGATTCTTTTGAACTTGAACTCGTTTCTTTTTTCTGAGAAGAGGAACCGGATGTGTCTTTACCATTTCCACCTCCGGAAGCAGGCTTGCCGGTGCTGATAATCGCAATGGGCTGACCCACTTCAACGGTATCGCCGGCTTCGACTAAAATCTCGGTCAGTGTACCGGCTTCAGGTGAGGGAACCTCGGTATCTACTTTGTCTGTCGCTATTTCAAGAAGCGGTTCATCCACTTCAACAGTATCACCTACGCTTTTTATCCACTCAATCACTTCGCCTTCCATAACGGATTCACCCATTTGAGGCATGACAACTTCGATACGTTCTCCTTCACCTTCTTTTTCTTCACCCTCTTCTTCTCCTTCACCTGTATCACCATTTTCAGAGGATGATGTGCCATTGGTAGCGGCCGGTGCTTCAGTGCTCTCTTTTGTCTGCTTCTCAGTTTTTTCATCAGTAGCTTCAGCGTCTTCACTATCTGAGTCATCCGACGACTCGGTATCTGTCTCGGTATCTGTCTCTTTACCGCTGTCTCCTTCCGATGAGGACTCAGGCTCCCCGCCTTCAGTATCGATTATTGCAATCGTCTGGCCTACTTCAACGGTTTCATCTGCTTCCACTAAAATTTCTACGAGCGTGCCAGATTCAGGAGAAGGAACTTCTGTGTCTACCTTATCGGTGGCTATTTCGAGAAGTGTTTCATCAACCTCAACGGTATCTCCCACACTTTTTACCCATTCAATAACCGTTCCTTCCATTACCGATTCGCCCATTTGGGGCATGACCACTTCAACCTTTGCCATGGTATACGTTTTTCTTAAGCGAGTTTGCAGAAAACGAGTCGTTTTCCTGTGTTTTTATATCCATTAAAGATCAGAATAATCGGCTTTAGATCAAAATAATGCCTTGTTCCATTTTCTTGCATTACAAACTGCTGACCAATCTTTTTGAATAAGGTGTTATCAGCCAAAAGCGCTTCCTTGTTTTTGATATTAACGATGAAAAAGTAACGGGAGTACAGTGTATGCAAAAGCGATTAATATCCAGAGTAATGAGCGAATAGAAGAGTGTGGTATTATTAATTAACGGGTTCAGCTTCTCTGGCTGTGGTTTTTATAAAAAAAATGACCGCCCATAGTAGATGGAAACGGTCATTTAATAAATAGAAATAAACTGAGCGTCAAGTCAGTAATGTAGTCGTATCAGCTGTTGAGCGTAATATCCAACTCAATCGTTGCACCGGCCAGAACTTTAGAAACGGGGCAGTTCTCCTTGGCTCCGTTTGCAATTTCCATGAATGTGTCTTTCTCGATTCCGGGTACGTGTGCACTGGATATGAGTTTGATATTTGTGATTTCAGGCCCGCTCTCTTTCATCGACAGAGTTACTTCTGACGTTGTTTCGACAGATTTCGGGTCATGGCCTGCACTTGCAAGTTCATTTGAAAGAGCCATTGAAAAGCAGGCGGCGTGTGCAGCGCCGATCAATTCTTCCGGATTTGTTTTATCACCGGTTTCAAACCGTGAGACAAAATTATATTCCGCTTCAAATATTCCGCTTTCTACTTTAAGAGTTCCGCTTCCGTTTTTCAGGTCGCCTTTCCAAATTGCTTCTCCAGATCTTGTTGGCATAATAGGTGTATTTTAAATTGAGGTTTGTTCTTCATTAAAATGAATACATTTAAGCAGGTATACGTTCGAAGTCATGATCATTTTTCAGAATTGGCTTTGTGAATCCACTCCTGAAATTCTGAATAACTCTGATGTTTTAAAATCGAAATGTAGAGCGTGTGATTTTTATTTGAATCAAACCCTCTCAAAATAATGCACGCTAAAATAATCGTTCTCATCTGTCCAGGTTTTCAATCGATTGAAATAATCCCCGGCTATATCATTAAATTCATCCACAGTGTATTTGTGGGAGTTTTCGGTATGAATCGTTTCACCTTTTTCAAACTCGATTTGTGTCTTATCAATTTGCGCAATCTGATTTTTCAGGCTCTCAAGATGCATTTCAACACGCCCTTCCCGGGCGTTATAAAAGGCCCGGTGCTGAAACGTGCTGAGATCAAAGTCGGCTCCAATTTCTTCATTTATACGGGCGAGAATATTTTTGTTGAATGCTGCCGTCACGCCTTTGCTGTCATTGTAGGCCGCTTCAAGCACTCCCACTTCCTTTTTCAGATCAACACCGATTAATAATCCATCACCGGCCTTAAGAATTGAGCCTATCGTATTAAGAAACTCAGAGGCGCGTGCTTGCGTAAAATTCCCGATAGTAGACCCGGGGAAATAAACGATGCGCTTCCTGGTATGGTCTGATTCTGGAATTTCAAACGATGACGTATAATCAGCAACGAGAGGCTGAATGTCTAAATTCGGGTAGTCTGAGCGAAGCTTTTCGGCAGTTGTTTGAAGAAAAGCACCGGAAATATCAACCGGCACGTACATGTCGAGATTTTTGCAGTTCTCGATCAGCAGACGCGTTTTCATACTACTGCCGCTGCCAAGCTCAATAAGCTGGACCTGCTCGCCCATAACTTCGCTTATTTCGTCTATCTTATTATTCATGATACTGACTTCACAGTCAGTGGGGTAGTACTCGTCAAGTTGACAAATTTGTTCAAAAAGATCAGACCCGGTTTCGTCATAAAAGTATTTGCTGGGCAGATATTTTTGTTCGCTTTTCAAACCCTTAAGTACATCAGTATGAAACTCTGATATCTCGGTTTTAATGCCGCTTTCTTTCATTTCAGTTGCACGTTTGGGGATTCATCCTGATGAATTTTTATAAGCAGTATGACTATTTATTTTGCAAGCCTGATTCCTGTGAATTGCCATCTGAATTTTGCATGGAAAAAGTTACGGTATGTTTTCCGGAAGTGCGATTTGGATGTTGCACAAGATCCTCCTCTCAACACGTACTGATTGCACATAAATTTACCGTTGTATTCACCAAGTGCGCCCGGAAATGTTTCATATCCCGGGTAAGCAGCGTATGAGCTTCGGGTCCACTGCCATGCCTCACCAAACATTTGTTGAAGACCTATTTTTGAAGGACTGGCCGGTGCCGGGTGAAAATATTTTTTATCCACAAAATTTCCGTCGATAGTCAGCGGTTCTGATGCCAGTTCCCACTCAAACTCAGTAGGGAGCCTGCAGCCTGCCCAGCGTGCATAGGCATCAGCTTCGTAGTAACTTACATGCGTCACCGGTTCATTCAGATCGATATCCTCCATTCCATTCAGGGTGAAATGCTTCCATCCGTTTTCAGTTTGATGCCAGTAGAGCGGGGAATTCCAGCCCTCTTCAACAACCATTGCATAACCCTCGTCGAGCCAGTATTTGGGATCTTCGTAACCGCCGTCACTCATAAACTCCTGATACTCACCATTGGTAATCAATCTGCTGGCTAGCTTGAAATCATGAATATATGTCTTGTGGCGCGGAAATTCGTTGTCGTAACCAAACTCGTCACCCGGATGACCCACTTCATACACACCTTCATCAAACGAGTGCCAGCTTAATTCAGGCTGTGGTTCGCCGGCCGGCCGCTTGCCGGAATTGTAAACGGGGTGAAGCGGATTTTGGCCAAACATGATTTTAAGGTCGGTAACCAGCAACTCCTGATGCTGCTGCTCGTGATTAAGTCCCACTTCTATTACAGACCGCCATTCTTCAAACTCCTGTTCACTGCAGGTTTCCAGGAACTCCTGAACATGATTGTTCACGTATTGCCGGTACTCAAGCACTTCCTGGACGGTGGGCCTTGAAAGGTTTCCGCGTTTATTGCGGCAGTGCGGTTCACCGGTTTGCAAATAGTATGAATTGAAAAGATAGCCGTATTGCGGGTGCTTTGTTTGATAGTCTTCTTTGGCCTTTTCAAGAAAAAATGCCTCAAAAAACCAGCTGGTATGAGCCAAATGCCATTTAGCAGGACTTGCATGTTCAACAATCTGAATGATAAAATCTTCAGTCTTTAGCGGTTCAACAAGCTCCATTGTAAATGATCGCACCTCAAAAAAACGGTCAATTACTTCTGATCTATCAGTTAAAGATGCAATTATGCTCTTTTCCGGCATTTTTGTTTCAGTAGTCATAGATTCAGGTTCGATTAATAATTCGAGATCACTATTATTAATTCATTATACCTTAGAAGAGTTCATCTCTAATTTATAAAAATACTGACATGCTCAAAGTGCTGTTTTTCTTTTTGGTTTATTTTATTTCTGCTGACCTGCTTGCTCAGGAGCTGGTGAATTGGCAGGAATTATTGGATGCAGAAGTAGCTCATGAGTATGAAAGGATTCAGATTGGCCCTGATTCTCTGCAATTTGCTGATCTATGGCTGCCCGAGAGAGAAGGTCCGCATCCAACGGTTATCCTTGTACATGGCGGATGCTGGCTTGGGATTTATCCGGGTGTAGCGTTGACGCATCCGGCGGCAGAAGCATTATCAAATGAAGGGTATGCTGTCTGGAATATTGAATATCGCCGCATAGGACAGGATGGGGGCGGATATCCGGGGACGTTCTTGGATGTGGCAAATGCAGCTGACTACCTGAGAGAAATCTCCAGGGAATATAATCTCGATATGAATAATATTGTAGCTGCAGGTCATTCTGCCGGTGGCCATTTAGTAAGCTGGCTTGCGGCCAGGGAAAACATTAACGCCGATAGCGATCTTTATTCTGAAGATCCACTTCCCATCAGCAAGGTTATTTCTTTGGCGGGAATTAATGATCTGGAAGAGTATGCCAGGTTTGGGTCATCACCTTGTGGTGACCAGACAGTAGAGGAGCTGGTGTTGCTTGAAGAACGCGGTTTATTGGCTTACAGTGATACATCACCCGCCAATTTACTACCCTATTCGGCCCGTCATTACGAAGTAGTGGCAGCTTTTGACCGGCCGGTTCCACCATTTCTGGGAAGAGGTTACTGGGCTGCTGTTACAGATACAGGCGGTGAAGCAGAACTTATCTTACAATCAGAAGCCGGTCACTACGAGATGACGGCACCATGGACAGAAGAGTGGCAGCAGGTATTGAAGCTAATAAGTGGCGAATAAGATCTTATGTAGTCTCTTGATACAGTTTAGGCAATTCAAGGTGGTACTGAACGGCGATGATTCGGAAAGCCGTGGTGCTTAAGATACCGGCAATCTGGGCTGCTATAACTGAACCGGTCAGATTGTTCGTTATTACAAATACCAGTCCTCCTAAAACTGCAGCGGATGCATAAATCTCCTTTCTGAAAATCAGGGGTTTGATTGCAGCCAGTACATCCCGTATTACCCCGCCGAAACATCCAGTAACAGTCCCGAGAGCGATGGAAATTCCAATACTCATTCCAGAATTTAACGCAATTTGGGTACCTGTAACAGTAAACAGACCAAGACCTACTGCATCAAAATAGAAAAGCCATCCTTCCCACTTGCTTATTCTCTTATTGAAAAGCAATGCAAAGCCAAACCCCGCGAGCACCGACCATATAGTAAGCGTATCTGTAAGCCAGTTGACCGGTGTGTTACCAATGAGAAGATCGCGCAAGGTTCCGCCCCCGATAGCCGTCACGAATGCAAGGACAAGGATGCCAAAGATATCGTACCGGCTGCGAATAGCTGCTGTTGCGCCCGATACAGCAAAAGCAAATGTGCCGAGAGCATCGATAGTCGTAAGAAGATCAAATTCGATCAAGGTGAAGTGCTGGGTTTTTGGATGAAGATAAAATCAGTAAATCTCAATTTTATTCATAATCTGAGTTTACAGAAACTATTTTCAGATTGAGTCTTGAAGCGTAGTCAGTTATCGGTTAACTGTTATTCGGACCCTGCACACTGTACCTCGTAAATTTTCCCCGATAACCAAATCCAAACACTAAACTGCGATTAGTTTTGAGAAACAGACGATACCCTCGTTAAACTGCTCATTTACTTTAAACCCCGCTCTTTCAAAGAGCTGGTTACTCTCTTTTAGGGACCAGAACTTTACGCCGCCCCAGCTTGCCGGCCCCTGTAGCAGCTTGCCGGCTATAGAATCAGCTTTAAGAAGATGCATCATGAAAAAAGCCCCGCCTTTTTTGATGACCCGACGGCATTCATAGAGAACTTTTAATTCATCAGCGAGTTCGTTTAGCGTGCCGCCCATCATGAGCCCGTCAAACATTCCAGCATAAAAAGGCATGGTTCGGGCATCGGCCCGTATCAGAAAAAGATCATTTTTTTCTTTTACGGCTTTCTTTCTTGCCTCCTGAAGCATGGCTTTGGAGATATCGATTGCAACCACTTCTGACTTGTTTTCTGCCTGTTTTACACAGCGGGCATACAGCGCAGTAGAGCAGCCTACATCGAGGTAAAGTTTTTCCGGCCCGGGTTCAAGCCAGTCGATGAGAAGCTCTTTTTCCTTTTCAATTGGGAATGATTCCCCGGTTAGTATGCTCAGTGACTTATTTCGCCAAACGTCTTCATATACAGCAGCAGTAAGGCTCAGATGATTGCTCCAGTTTGCGATCGAATAGCTATGCCCATCGCTCATCAAATCTGCTATGTTGCCTTCAATCTTGTACTCACGGCCTTTCCCTGAGGATAATGTGCCGCTATACCTGCGAGACAGGTTTGAAACTTTCCCGGGAAGCAATATTGAATGTTGATCGCTGTCGGGTGCGCGAAGTTTTAGATCCATAACAGTTATTTGATTATTACCGGAGTGAAACGGTACGACAAAACAGAAAAGGTGTTGCAGGAGTTCTGTAAAGACAACTCCCATTGTATATTAAAGCCAGATAGTATAAGAGCGGATTGGATGACGTCTGTAACGAGAGACAGATACTTTATTTCTGAACCACTATTGAAATCTGGGCGCCTTTTTCAACGCCAAGCATTTCGCGGGCATCACCTTTATTAATGGCAATTTCAAGTACGCCTGAACTTCCAATATAGGCAGCAGGTTCGCCATCAGGAACGTCGCCGAACGTATTTACGACCGTATCGAAAATAGTATTACCCACATATATTTTCAGATCACCACCCCCGACGGCATCGCGAATCATCGACTCGGGAATATTAGAGATAAGATTTCCAAAATGATCTATATGAACAACCCATCCCTGGACGCCGTCTCTGTCGGAAATGGGAACGGCCCAGCGATATGTTTCCAGTTTTTCGATCGGTTGACCCAGCTCAGACATTTTTACTCCATTGGAAAGATGTGCCGCAACCGGCGCAAAGATGTCCCGTCCGTGAAAGGTGCTCGATTGATCTGCCCGCCAAAATTCCGGGTTAGTCAGTTCTACACCTTTATAGTCATACTGGTCAGTAATCAGGGAAAAGATTCCGTTGTCGGGCCCGACCAGGTATTGGTCTTTAATTTTTATGGCAATGGGCTTTCTGTTTGTTCCCACCCCGGGATCAACCACAACGAGGTGAACAGTATTAGGCGGGAAAAGCATGGCAGAATTGCGAACAACCCAGGCACCTGCCATAATATCTTGTGGCGGTATTTGATGCGATATATCGACCAGGCGTGCTTTTTCCGAGATTGAAAGAAGCACGGCTTTCATAGCTCCTACGTAGTGATCCTGTACCCCAAAATCTGTTGTAAGAGTTATAACTTGGTGCATTAATCAGGCATAGCTGTTCAACATGACGGGCATAACGAGCATTAACATCTCTTCCTCTTCCTCTTCTTCAGACGGTTTAACAATACCGGCTCTGTTTGGAGTTGAAAATTCAAAGGTAGCTTCTTTGCCATCAACATTGCTGAGTATGTCAGCGAGGTATTTTGCGTTAAACCCAATCTCCATTTCACCGGCATCGTATTCACAGCTGATAGTCTCTTTCGCTTCGCTGCTCATGTCGATGTCTTCAGCGCGGATAGTAATTTTATCCGGTCCGAGTTGTAGTCGGATTTGACGGGTTGTGGTGCTTGAAAAGACCGCTACACGCTTTACTGTGGAAAGCATCTGATCTTTATCGATGCGCAGGATTTTGTCGTTATCGCGCGGAATCACAGATTCATAGTTGGGATACTGCTCATTAATCAGGCGAGTAATGATAATTGTGTTTTCGCTCTTAAACTGAACATGATCCTCAGATATGATCATATCACATTCAGCTCCGTCGAGGGCCTTTGATACAAGACTAAGTGCTTTTTCCGGAACAATGAAATTGAGAGGCGTCTCAGAGGTTAAATTCGAATTCACGAATCGTACCAGCCGGTGGCCGTCTGTTGCTACAAATTTACTTCCGGCAGTCCCAATATCGAAATAGACACCCATCATCGCCGGGCGCAGATCGTCTGTCGATACGGCAAACATGGTGCGCTGAATAGCGTTCGTGATCAGGTCGGTGTCCGTGCTAAGATTAACGCCTTCATCCATATTCGGAATCTCAGGAAAATCATCAAAATCTTCACCAACGAGCTTATACTTTCCTTTATCGGTTCGAAACTGCACATTATGGTTCTCATCAACTTCAAATAAGACAGGGATGTTTGGCAGCTGACGCAGTGTTTCCTGCAGACGTTTGGCAGGAATGGCAACAGCGCCCTCCTCCTCGATATCAGCACTGATGTATTCCACAATTGAAATTTCCAGATCGGTAGCAGTGAGTTTTAAACGGCCCTCCTCACTTTCAAATAAGATCGTTTCAAGGATTGGGAGCGTTGCTTTGGTAGGTACAGCGCCAATTACTGCTGAAAGCCCTGCATTGAGGTCACTGCTAGATACATTAAATTTCATACTCAGGAGTCAAAAGTTGAACGGTGAAGGTCATTTAAATCAATAAATATGACTAGATTTCAGGATGTGTATACTAAGAAATCTTGCCTCTTACCGCAACCTGTAAAGGGCTCTAAATTAGCCAATTGTCTGCTTTTAAAGCGTAATCGGGTGAGCCAGGTTTAAATCAGGAAATTCATGTCGTCTCAAAGCTCAGGAAACTCAGTTATATGATTCCTGATGTACCTTCGTTACCTTTTCATCTGCCATCTATAAAGATTATATTGGCAACCGAATTAAAAATATTTTATGCGATTAGTATTCATACTTTTGCCTTTTCTGATTATGACGGCCGATGTGGCAGCGCAGTCATTTACCAACGCGAAGTATGGGGGTGATTTTCTATCAGTAGGGGCTGGCGCCCGGGCCCTTGGTATGGGAAGTGCGCACGTGGCAATTACAAACGACGTAACATCCGCCTACTGGAATCCCGCCGGACTTGCTGACGTGCAGTCTCTGGATATTGCCTATATGCATTCAGAGCGATTTGCAGGAATTGTAAGCTATGATTACGGAGCTGTTGCCTATCCGCTGAAAGAATCGCAAAGTACGATTGCGCTGAGTTTTTTCCGTCAGGGCGTGGATAATATCGCAAACACACTGAATGCGTGGGATCGCGACCGAAACCTGCCCAGGGAAAATCCTGAAGATTTTATTGAGCAATTCAGTGTGGCGGACATGGCGTTTATCTTTTCATATGCCACTTTTGCCAGCGAGAGTCTCTCGTGGGGCGTGAATGCGAAAATTATAAATCAGCGACTGGGTCCTTTTGCCGATGCATGGGGTTACTCTGTTGATGCAGGTGTTCGATACCGCATGGGGAATACTCTGTTTGGTGTGCATGTGATGGATCTCACGACGATGATGAAGTTCTGGTCAGTCGACGAATCTGAGTTCGGCGATTTTGAGGAGACATTTGGCGACGCAATTCCAACAGGACAAAATGAGCGGGTGCTGCCAACACTCAAGGCGGGAGTTGGCCACAGTCGTCAATTCGGTGATTTTGTGATGACTGGTGCACTCGATGTGGATATGAGATTTGAAAATCGTCAGGCCTTTTTTATTAATCTTGGAAGGGTAAGTTTTGAACCTCATGCCGGGCTTGAAACGACCTATAAAGAGAGGCTCAGTTTACGGCTGGGACTTACCGATGTGACGACTGACCTTCAAAATAAAGTGTACATCTCACCAACGCTGGGGGCCGGAATTCACCTGAATAATGTATTTGTTGATTACGGCTTTGCCAACTTTGGCGGCGGTGCCACCTCACTGGGTGTGACTCACCGGATTTCTCTTCGAGTGACTATTTGATTCATTTAAAGTTCTATATAATCTTGCCATTAAGTCATGTCGCACTCAGATGCGGCATCTCCAATTTGTGATGCAACGTATGAGTTTCCAGCGAAAATAGAGTCATCGTATGAGTCACCAACGAATGACAATCTGATTTGATCAAACTTGCCATTTATAAAGAAACTCATCTGATGACTTACGAAATGGCTAAAAAAATTTAAACGTAAAATCGATTGCAGCCTCATGAACCACCGAATAATGATCGCGGGCCCTACAGCATCAGGGAAAAGCAGCCTCGCTGTGAAGCTCGCAAAAAGGATCAATGGTGAGATAATCTCGGTTGATTCCCGGCAGTGCTATCGTCAAATAAATATTGGTACGGCCAAACCAACTGAATCGCAGCTGCGTGATGTGCCTCATCATAATATTTCGAACCTTGACTTGAGAGAAGATGATTCGGCAATGCAGTTTCATACAAGGGCCACAGAGTGGGTGAAAGAAATAGAAGAGAGAGACCGAACCGTGATTTTTTGTGGGGGAAGTACGTTGCACCTGCAAAGCCTTTTGCGTCCGCTCGATGAGATGCCATCATCAAATGATGAGAATATCCGGGCAATCGAAGATGAAATTGACGAGAAGGGAATAGAGAGTGTTTTTGAAAAGCTGAAACAGGTGGATCCGGATTATGCGGGCAAGATGAATGACAGGAACCCGCGTCGTATCATCCGTGCATTGGATGTATGGATGCAAACAGGTCAGCCTTTTTCACATTTCCACAATGATAAGCCCATTGAACGGCCTGAACATATGAGCGTTTTCGCAACACACTGGCCGAGAAAGATGCTTCATCAAAGAATAGAAGAAAGATGCGACCGGATGCTTGCGAATGGACTGGTTGAAGAGACGAGAAGACTGCTGGAGATGGGATATTCACCTCAGCTTCAGGCGCTTCAGACGGTGGGTTACAGGCAGGTAATTGAGTATTTGAATGGAGAAATTGATCGCGAACAGATGGAAAAAGATTTTAAAACGGCAACCCGGCGCTATGCAAAACGCCAGATCACGTGGTTTAGGCGCTGGCCTTTTTTGACGTGGCTAAACCGTCATGAAAACAGTGAGGAGGATCTTTTGGAAACGATCCAACAACAGGTAGCGGCTGACATGAATAAAGGTTAACTTTCAGTTTGTCATTAAACCGCTGATAATCATCGTTATGTATAAAGCAAACGTTCACATCACACTCCGAAAATCAATCCTTGATCCAAAAGGGAAAGCCGCTCATCATGCCCTTCATAATCTGGGTCTGAAAAGCGTTAGCAGCGTTCGAATAGGAAAATTTGTAGAAATGGATATCGATGCTGATACAGAAAAAGAGGCATCTGATATCGCTGAATCCGCTTGTGCCCAGCTTCTTGCCAATGAAGTGATGGAAGATTATGAGATTGAGATCATAAAGCCAGAACCGGCTCAATAATGATAGATACGCGTTACCCCATGCGGATGCAGATGGAGGAAGAATCCCCTCAAAGAGGCCCTGAAACAGAGGTGCTTGATCTGCCAGAAAAAGATGAGGCTGAGGATACACCGTGGCGTGTAATATTATATGATGATGATATACACACGTTCGACGAAGTGATAAACCAATTGCTTAAAGCCCTGGGTTGCTCAGTTGAAAAGGCAGAAGAGATCACTATGAAAGTTCATAACGATGGAAAAGCGACTGCTTTTGAGGGATCATTTGAGGAGTGTCTCAAGGTCAACTCCGTACTTCAGGAAATACAATTAGTCACCGAAATTAAAGGATAAAAATCGTGTCAAAGAAAATTGGCGTACTCGTATTCCCCGGCTCTAACTGCGACCATGATGCCTATCACGCCATGGGTAAAATTATGGGAGCCGACACCTCATTTATATGGCATAAAGATACCGACCTAACTGGTATTGACCTGCTTATTATACCCGGCGGATTTTCCTACGGGGACTACCTTCGATCGGGCGCTATTGCAAGATTTTCACCTGTTATGCAAGCAGTTGTAGAGTACGCTGGCTCAGGCCGGCCTGTATTGGGGATTTGTAATGGTTTTCAGATTTTGCTTGAGGCAAACCTGCTTCCGGGCGCCATGCTGCATAATGAGAAGCTGAGATTTGTCTGCAAAAATGTAAACATTCGCGTGGAGCATACTGATTCAATGTTTACCTCAGCACTTGAAAAAGGGCAGGTTCTGTCAATCCCTGTATCGCACGGTGAGGGGAACTATTTTATTGATAATGACGGTCTGAATAAACTTAACGATCAAAACCAGGTGCTGTTTCGTTATTGTGATGAAGATGGGAACCTGTCTAAAGTGGCAAATTTTAATGGCTCCGTCGACTCGATTGCCGGTATAGTCAATGAGCAGGGCAACGTACTGGGAATGATGCCGCATCCGGAACGCGCAATGGAATCTATTCTTGGAAATACAGACGGCAAGCTGCTATTCGATTCTCTCTTCAATGAACTTCATATTGCCTGATTTATGGATCTAACACTCTTAAAAAAAATTGTCCAAACTCCCGGTGCTCCCGGTCATGAGACTCCCATAAGAGCGCTTATTCGCAAAGAAGTCGAGGGTATTTCAGATGAAATTTCGACTGATTCTATTGGCAACCTGATCGTACGCGTAAAAGGGGACGGCCCCAAAGTGATGATGGCCGCACATATGGATGAGATTTCATTAATTTCGACCCATGTAGATGACAAAGGATTTATCCGGTTTTCCACCCTAGGTGGTTTCGATCCCGAAACGCTGGTCAATCAGCGTGTATGGGTCCACGGCACTGAAACGATACCGGGCGTGATTGGAGGTAAACCTATTCATACCCAATCAGATGAACAGAAAAAATCAAAAACGAAACTCAAAGAGCTGTTCATTGATACCGGCCTGCCGGGTGATCGGGTAAAAGAGATTGTGCGTGACGGATCGGTCGTTACCCGGATGGGTGAGTTGATGGAGTTGGGTGATTGCCTGACGGGAAAATCCCTGGATAACAGAATTTCTGTGTTTATACTGATTGAGGCATTGAAAAAAGCATCATCCTGTAATTCAGATTTGTATGCTGTATTTACGGTTCAGGAAGAAGTAGGCATTCGCGGTGCCCGGGTGGCAGCTCAGCATATTCAGCCCAAAATTGGAATCGCACTCGATACTACTATAGCAAACGACCTTCCGGGTTCAGGAGATCATGAGTCCTGTACGAGTCTGGGAAAAGGAACAGCTGTAAAAGTGATGGATAAGAGTGTTATCTGTACTCCCAGCCTGGTGGCGAAGCTCGAAGAAATTGCAAATGCACATGAGATAACACATCAGCGTGAAGTTCTGACGGCGGGCGGAACCGACACCTCCGGAATGCAATATCTTATTGGCCTGGGCAGTTATGTATCCTGTATTTCAACTCCTACCCGCTATATTCACAGCACGGTGGAAACTGTTTCTAAAACAGATGTCGAAGCTGGAATTGATCTGGCAGCAGCTACAATTGAAGAGATTGGAAATTTTAATCCTGAACGTCACTAATACCCTGTTTGATGCTCAAACTTCACAGCGAAAATCTGGTTAAAAGCTATCGTGGGCGAGTCGTCGTCGACAAAGTTTCCATCAATGTGAAACAGGGAGAAATTGTAGGGTTATTGGGTCCGAACGGTGCCGGCAAAACGACCACCTTCTATATGTTTACAGGGGTTATCCGTCCAAACGCGGGAAACATCTATCTGAACGATCAAAAGCTAACCAAAAAGCCCATGTACCAGCGGGCCAGGATGGGGATCGGATACCTTTCGCAGGAAGCAAGCGTATTCAGGAATCTGACAGTTCGTGAAAACCTGGAGGCAACCCTGGAATTTCATAAAGTGCCAAAGAAGGAGATCAGGGAAAAAGCAGACAAACTTATTGAAGAGTTTGGGTTGGAAAAAGTTGTGAAAAGTAAAGGAATTAGTCTTTCCGGAGGGGAAAGGCGCCGGACAGAAATTGCTCGTGCTCTTATTACGGACCCCAAATTTATTCTGCTTGATGAACCCTTTGCAGGAGTTGATCCTATTGCGGTAGAGGATATCCAGCAGATTGTGTCAGATCTGGGGAAAAGAAATATTGGCATATTTATTACCGACCATAATGTGCATGAAACACTGGCTATCACAGACCGTGCCTACCTGATGTTTGAAGGGAGAATTCTGCGTGAGGGTACCGGTGAAACTCTTGCTGATGATGAGGAAGCCAGGGAATTGTACCTGGGGCGCCAGTTTAAGCTGGATCGTTACCAATGACCAGTAAGGGCTAATGATTTTACTGAGAACCCATGCCGCCCCGTGCTTTATAGCAGTTTATGCATTCTGATAGAAACGGTATTATTCAGTTTCAGGAAAATCTTCAGCAATGTTATGCCTGATACGTGGATTTAAAGTGTTTAAGCGCGATGGAAATAAATTTTAACGATCCCAATTACCAGACTAAATAGATATCTAAATGAAAGAAACTACAGTACAGGAACTCAAGGAAAAGAAAGACCGTAACGACGATTTTACATTACTGGATGTGCGCGAACCACACGAGTACCAGATCTCAAATATAGACGGCACCCTGATTCCACTGGATGATCTACCCGGACGCACGGATGAACTTGAAAAGGATAAAGAAATTGTAGTGATGTGCCGGTCAGGCGCCAGAAGTGCACAGGCGGTCAAGTTTCTTGAAAATAAGGGGTTTGAAAATGTATCGAACCTTGTGGGCGGTGTAAATGCATGGGCTAAAGAAATTGATACCTCGCTGCCGGTTTACTAGCTGCAGACTTTTTTGAAGCTTCTCTCCATATTGAATCCAGCGAGGGTAAATAGAGAGTTGCCGGATATGATCTTATAAAAAAAAGCCCGGCAGAACCGGGCTTCGTAGAACAATCAATTTTAGTTGCCGCTGAAATCAAAACCTGAATTCAGCCGCCACAGTTGATTTCATTGGCATTTCCTCGCGTGGCAAGATGTAAACGTTGCTTCCGGTTTCGAGGCCTTTAACAGCCAGCCAGTTCAGCAGATCCACATCTTCATTGGAAGGCTCATCCGTGAGATGAACTTCATGATTATCTTCATCATAATGACCCCAGCGATCGTCGCCCATTGAAATGAAGATGTTTTTTGATTTCCCCATCACCGTTGACTCAATAACTTCCGTCAGGTTATTTGAAACCTTGTTATCAGTCCGTTCTGAAAACTGATCGAGAGAGTTGTACATATCTTTAAGGAAGTAATTTTGAATCTTCTCCCAGCCTTTATCTTTCAGATCATGATCTTTCATGTCGTCAGGATTGGTGTCTACAGTTTGATCAACCGTGCGATTGTAGCTGTTGATTGATTTATAAAACGCCAGATTATCTTCGAGCCCGATAAGGATGAGCGGATGATTATTGTTTTTTAGCTTATCTGTGATCGCCTTCTCAAGCTGACGGAAATAGGCTTCAAGAACTCCGCGGTTGTCTTCATCTCCGCTACCATGGCCAAAAAACATCGCTTTATTTCTTTCGGCACCTGTATGAAATTGAAGCTGTTTTTCCTGAACAACTTCCAGGTAGTCATCAATATCCGTTGATACCTCATCGGGTGTAATATCTTTTGATTCATTTCTGGTGCACTGGAGCAGCCGGGCGTTTTTTCTGCTGATTGCAAGTACATTGAATGTACCGTCAAGACTGACCATTGGCAGAATGGGTGTTATCAGGAAGTGGGTGTTGATGTAAGATTTTTCTTCAACACTGTAGGGCAACTGGAAATAATTGAAATATCCTTTTGCCAGGTACACAACCAAGCCATTATCCTGGTGCGACCAAAACATTGGTTTTTCGAGGAGCTCTTTGGCTGGTTTAAGAATTTCATCTATATCTGACTGTTTCATTCCCCGGTCGCTGAGAGCGTCAGTAACGTTGGCCAAGAGATTTTTAAAACGAATGGGATCTTGTTTAATATCTTCTCCCATTTTGTGTGTCGGCATCGTTATGGAGATTAATGGGTTGCCGTTTTTTTCTAGGATCTCTTCAACTGTTTTATCACTTACCATGTTTTACCTCATGTGTTACTTGGGGTTATGGTTATGCTTACTCACTATTATAACAAAAAAATCTTTGCTATAATGATTCCCGCTATATGATACTAAAGTTGTATAAATATTAAATGAGTAAAGGCTTAAAAAAAAGCATCGGTCCCGGACTTGTTATGGCAGCGGCCGCAATAGGCGTGTCTCATCTCGTGCAGTCAACCCGGGCTGGTGCCGAATTCGGTTATGCGCTTGTTTGGGCGATTCTGCTGGCAAATTTGTTTAAGTATCCATTTCTGGAGTTTGGCCCGCGATACGCAATTGCCACAGGCAGGCATATGATTCATGGTTATGCAAAGCTTGGCCGCTGGGCATTATGGATCTACATTATCTTTACGATTGGAACTATGTTTGCAATACAGGCAGCCGTTACGATAGTGACTGCCAGCCTTGCCGCTGAACTGACAGGAATAACCCTGACGGCGGGGCTCTGGAGCACTATCATTCTTGGGTTGTGTATAATTCTTCTTTTTAAAAACAGCTATGCTGTACTTGATACCGTCATTAAGCTTTTCATGGTTGTGCTTGCTGTTTCTACAATAGTTGCTGTAACGGCAGCTCTGATTCAATCACCCGGCGTATCAGGAGAAACAGCTTCCATTGCAGCTCCTGAGGTATGGACCGTTTCCGGTGTCGCGTTTTTGATTGCGCTGATGGGCTGGATGCCAATTCCTATTGATGCATCAGTCTGGCACTCAATTTGGACTCTTGAACGGTCAAAACAGACCAAATACATTCCAAAGCTAAAAGAATCGCTGATCGATTTTAACATAGGCTATATCGGGGCTGCACTTTTTGCACTGGGTTTTTTGGCTCTCGGAGCCGAGGTTATGTTCGGGTCCGGCAAGTCGTTTGCTGCAAGTGGAGGAGACTTTTCACGGCAGCTTATTAACTTATATACGGTAACTCTGGGTGATTGGGCTTACCTCTTTATCACAGCCTGTGCATTTTCAACAATGTTCAGCACAACATTCACAGTCACAGATACCTACCCAAGAGTTTGCAGCGAGCTCCTCTCTCTTGGTAATGCTGAAGAAACAGGGCCACGCAAAAACAGTTCATACCGGCTGCTTTTGGTAGGAATTACGGTTGTTTCGCTTGCTCTACTGTTTTTAATGGGTGACCGCTTCAGGCTGCTTATTGATATTGCAACTACCCTGTCTTTTTTGACAGCACCAATACTTGCTTTCATCAACTACCGTTTAATATATAATACAGACGTAGACGCCGAGTTTCATCCACCAAAATGGTTACATTACCTTTCAATTGGCGGTTTGTTTTTCTTGTCCGGCTTCGCACTTTTTTATGTATACTGGATGATCGGCATTTGATCCCTTTTTTATGAAGAAAATTTTATTGTTTTTTGTTTTCTCCATCGTTCTGATTGGTGAAATTAACGCACAATTTTACAGCACCCAATATCGGACACCCGGGCAAAACTGGACCCAGCTTCAAACAGATCGGTTTCGAATAATCTATCCTGCCCGGTACGATTCGCTTGCCAGGGAAACCCTTGCTATTCTTGAAATGGACTATATCAATGTTCAGAATCTGGTGGGCGGTGATCTTCAGGATTTCCCAGTGATTCTGAATCCTGAAAACGACCGTTCAAATGGGTTTGTGTCACCCTTTAATTTCAGATCTGAGATAGAGATTGCACCGTTTCTGGGTAAAACCCTGAGCCCTCAGTCAGGTACCTGGCTGGAAACCGTGCTGCCTCATGAATTGGTTCATGCGCTTCATTTTAGCGTCAATAATCCATCAATTGTGCGGCCGCTTGGACTGTTTTCACCAGATGCCCGTCGGTCTATCCATTCAGCTACCCCGTTTGGTTTTATTGAAGGGATCGCGGTTGAGCACGAAAGTCATCGAGTATTGGATAACGCCGGGCGGGGTAACTATCCGTACTTCAACAATCAGTTCCACTCGATGCAGGGAGCAGATGA